>SDBV01004206.1_pt1 | contig 20855 bp, 22 predicted proteins | sample 2277081 | NCBI WGS metagenome assembly SDBV01 (sample SAMN10402039, study PRJNA504765) | marine sediment metagenome | isolation source: marine sediment core GS10_PC15, 223 cmbsf | place: Arctic Ocean: Southern Knipovich Ridge | collected 2010 | reverse complement strand
AGGATTACTTACTACGCCCCTTAATCCGCCAAGATATGAAGTCGGTTTGATTGGTGCCTGTTTACGAGGGTCTGTTTTTGAAAGAAAGTCAACGAGAAGAATGTTGAATAAACGCTGATGTATCCTTGAGGGGAATAGGATATTTGAATTAGGGTTATCCCCTTGCAATAAAATCATTTCATTATTGACCATTGAGTCAATAATCTCTGTAACAGCCTTCAGAATGATAACTTCATCCTCGATAACATTTTCCTCCCTAACAATAATTATACAGTCTGTCTAACAAGTTCCCGTTGGTTCTTCAATATTTATCCGCCAATGGCGGCAGTTCATCAAGACACGATTTTTCGACCGGAACATCATTAAAATTATTCTTTTTAAGGCAGTCCTGCACTACGTCTCTGAATATATCTGATGAGCCTGGCTGCAATATCACTCTTTTAATAAACGACTTCTTAAGCGGAATAGGAATTCCGTTCTCTGGACGTTCCCCTCTGACCTTATGAGCGGCAATAAGTCTGTATTCATTTTCAAAGAAATAGCTTTTATGCTTGTAATGCAGTCCGGTGTATGTACGGACAAAACGGAAAGATTCTGAAAACCCTCCTTCGAAACCATTCTGCCAGAGAGGTTCCTTGCCATCAAAAACCTTATTATGATTCCAACCTCCAGGCAAGACATACTTCAACTCTTTTAAACAAGCCAGCCATTCTTTTGTTTCATCAAAATCATCAAAGGCATCGGTAAGTTCCTTTGCATTTGTCTCAAGCATCACAGCGTTTTCGTTTTTTCCATAAAGTTTCCACATCGCAGCACACTCATGGTCTGCACTGTTCCAACAACTTACATAAACTTCTTTCATCCCTTTTCGGATTTGTTTGTGAATATCTGGGATACAGAAGTCATCAAGAGTTGATACTTTTGACTCTTTCAGCAATATATCAGTGTTTCGTTCTTCCAAGTACTCATGCATATCGTACACCATTGCTTCCCAACGGTCTTCAAACAGAGAGGCCTTTGGTATAAATAGGCCCTCATCAAGAGTCTCTAAGAACCTGTTAAATGTCAGATACCGGTACAGTGGTATTTGCTCTAATTGTTGTGTCTTGTCTGCTTCAATCATTCTTCCCTTTTCTTTTCTCTGTGTCCTCCGTAGCTTTATGCGAAGGAGGGTCCAATCTCTTTTATTAAATGATTCCGCGGGAGCAAACAAGTTGCACAGAGATTGCGAAAAACTCTTAACTCTTTTGGAGTTGTTCTGCATTCATTCAATATCAATTATTCTTCCTTTTGGATTTCTTATAGTTCTTTACCGTTTTCCCAAATGCCTTGTCTTTTTTACGCTTTTTCGAATAGGACATTTCGTGGAATTTAGATTCCTTCTTAAGCTTGATGAAGTTTCTATATCTTTCGGAGTCTATGCTTCCTTGCTCGACTGCTTCGATTACAGCACAACTTTTTTCATGCGTATGGGTGCAATCTTTAAAATGGCAATTGGAACTGTATGAGGAGATGTCATCAAAGGTATCTTTAATTCCTTCGGCAATAGCAAAATTTCCAAGCTCTCTCATACCCGGGGTGTCAATAAATATACTCCCTGATTTAAGACAAATCAGCTGTCGCCTGACTGTTGTATGCCTGCCTTTTCCGTCTTTTTTTCTGACCTTGTTCACTTTAAGGAGGTTTTCTCCAAGCAGTCTATTGAGCAATGTTGTTTTGCCTACCCCAGATGAACCCAATAGGCAATATGTTTTCCCTGTTTCGAGTTCATTTTCAAAGACGACTGTTCCTTGTTCAGAAGTATTGCTGATTAGTAGATATCTGCACTTCAAACTACTCATCTTATCATGCACCGTTGCTATTTCTGATTCGGATAGCAGGTCGATTTTGCTCAATAAAATAATTGGTTGAATCTTGCTTTCGTTGACCATAACGAGATACCGTTCTAGCTGATTCAGGTTTAACCTGCAATCTGCAGTTTCTACTATCAATCCATAATCAATATTGGAAGCAATAAGTTGAAATTCAACCGCCTTGCCGGGTTCTTTGCGCTTCAATAGCGAGTTCCTTGGAAGAACCTGATGAACAATGGCCAAGGAATAGTTGTTAAGGGCTTGTATAACAACCCAATCGCCAACGATAGGAAAGTCAATACTGTTTTCAGCACTAAACATGAGTTTACCTGATAATTCGGCAAACATCTCATGCATTCCATCGTTAACTCTATAGTTGCCCTTGTTGACTTCAACTACTCTGGCAGCCGAGAAGTTACCTTGAATACTATCTATGTTTGTTTTTTCGAACCATTCATTATACCCCAATCGTTCAAGTGTCTTATTTAGCAAATCTCACCTCTCTTCACATCGCACTGTTTATCTGCCTGAAGGCAGCATTATGGTATGACGTTATCTAAAACTCAACCTTATTTTTTAGCAGTCGTTTTCCACGTCGCACTATTTATTTACGCACCTAAAGGTACTTATCTGCCTAAAGGCAGTTCAGGACAAGTCAACAAGGGATTTGTTCGGTGTTTTGCTTTGACGGCAAGTGCGGCACCCTTCGACAAGCTCAGGGCAGGCAGGTTCGAGGGCTAATAAAAAAGAAATGGGGTGGTAGAGGGGTTGAATTGGTGTGGTGTTGTGTGTATACTATTCGGCTGGATTTTGGCGGGTGTTTTTTTAGGATAGGTATTGATGTTTATAAAGGTTTTAAAAGGTAAGATTCATCGTGCGACGGTTACGGCGACGAAGTTAGATTATCCGGGCAGTATTGCGGTGGATACTGATCTGCTGGAAGCGGCGGGGATGCAGCCTTACGAAGCGGTGCTGGTCGCGGACGTTACCAACGGCAATAGATTCGAGACTTATGTGGTGCCGGCGGAGGCTGGGTCCGGTAAGGTTGTGGTGATGGGTGCTGCGGCTCGGCTGGCGAATCCCAAGGATATAGTTATCATTATAAATTTCGGTTACTTCACGCCTGACGAAGCGAAAGCCTTGAAGCCAAAGGTTGTTATGCCGGATGAAAATAACAAAATAAAAGAGATCTTGTAGCAGCTTGTTTTGACGTGTCAGGCAGATTAAACCATTTTCTACAAAAGGGCATGGATGCACCCTGAACTTTTTAAATTGCCTTTTGTCGATATTACGGTAAAAAGCTACGGCTTGATGATGGTGCTGGGCTTTTTGGCGGCGGTTCTTTTGATAAGGCGGCTGTCGCGTCATCTTGGGGACGATCCTGAACATATTACAAACGCAGCGTTGTATTCACTGATAGCAGGTGTTGTCGGGGCGAGGGCGTTTTATGTGATCCATCACTATGACGAGTTTCGTGGACGGCTTGGCGCGATTTTTGCGTTGTGGCACGGCGGGCTGGAACTTTTGGGGGGAGTGATATTAGCTATTGTTGTGATCAGTTTGTACCTGAAGCGTCGCAAGTTGGCAGTGAGGCGTTATCTGGATATTCTGGCGATCGCATTGGGGCTGGCGCTGGCGTTCGGGAGGATCGGTTGTTTTATGAACGGCTGTTGTTTTGGCCAACCTACCGAGGGCTGGTGGGGTGTTCGGTTTCCATATAATTCGCCTGCCTATTACAGTCAGGTTTATCCAGACTTTAGAAGGGGCAGGGACGCACCGAGGTTTGATCTGCCGGCTGAGTATTTTGGTTATTTTGGCAGCGATGGGATGTGGCGTGAGGTGGGCGAGGATAGTAAGCTGCTGGCGAAGTTGAAGCCTTATGAGCTTTTGACGGAATTGCAGAAGTATGAGGTCAGAATGGGTAAATATCGCGGGCTGGCGGTGCATCCGACGCAGCTTTATTCATCTGTGAGCGGGGTTTTGTTAAGTTTTCTGCTGTATGTTTTCTGGCGGCGAAATATCGGTGCTGAAAAGAGCGGGGCGATGGGCAAGCGTTTTATTCAGCCTGGCTGTGTGTTAGGGATGCTTTTTATATTGTATGGGCCCGGACGATTTTTAATGGAATTTTTGAGAGATGATAATCCGATAGAGGCCAACGGGCTGACGATTTCGCAAAATGTCGGTATCGGAATGGTAGTGGCAGGCGGGGTGTTGATGGTTGTGTTTTCAAAGATGAAGGGCGAGAGTATTACTACGAAGTCTCAGTAATTAACTGTTTTAAGGCTGAGCATAAAGCGTCGAGTTGTTCTGTTGTATGGTCGCACTGGATGGAGATCCTTAGTCTTGCGGTGCCTGGTGCGACTGTGGGGGGTCTTATGGCGGGGATAAAAAAACCCATGTCGAAAAGTTTTTTGGAAAGGTCAAGGGCTTTTGTTTCGCTTTTAACTATGACTGGAATGATATGGGTAGTGCTTTGGCTGGTATCAAGGCCAAGCTGGTTTAACTTTTGGCGAAGATAGTCGGCATTTTTTTTGAGTCTATCTTTTCTTTCTGGTTCGTTTTTTAAGATTTCGATAGCGGCCAGTGCGGCCTGGCAATTAGCAGGTGATGGGGCGGTGGTGTAGATAAATGCGCGAGCTTTATTTATGAGAAATTCGATAACATTTTTATTGGCAGCGACGATTCCGCCGGTCACACCGAGGGCTTTGCTCATTGTGGCGATAGCGATATCGATTTGGTCAAGTAAACCGAGTTGTTCCGCAAGGCCTGCGCCGTTTTTACCGAGACAGCCAAAAGCATGAGCTTCGTCGACTATCAGGATGGCGTTGTATTTGTTTTTCAGTTCGACGAGTGTTTTAAGGTCGGCGGTGTCGCCATCCATGCTAAAGATGGTTTCGGTTATTATGAATTTTTGGTTATAGGTGCTATCAGCGAGGAATTTTTCGAGTTTTTTGTAATTGCCTCTTCGGTATGTTCGAAATTCGGCGGGGCTTGCGTTTGCAGCATCGATGATCGAGGCGTGGTCGAGTTTGTCGAGAAGGAGAAGGTCGCCTTTTTGGGGTATTGTTCTGATCACAGCTTCGTTTGCTGTGAAGCCTGATGGGAAGATCAAAGCGGCGGGTTTTTGAAAAAGTTCGGCAAGTGATTTTTCGAGCTGGACGTGGGGCGACATCGTACCGCTAATAAGGCGTGAGGCGGCGGCGGCGTAGCCGAATTTTTTGACGGCAGTTGCGACAGCATCACAAACGGCAGGGTGGTTAGCCAGATTTAGATAATTATTGCTGCAGAAAAGGATTTTGGATTGGCCTTTTATCTGTACTACAGGGCCCTGCGGCGAGTCTATGGTGGTGAGGGATCTATAGAGATTTGCCGATTTTAGCTGGTCGAGCTGGGAGTTTAAAAAATCAAATTTTGCCATTATTGATTTTTCCGGTTGAACAATTAGCAATATTGACGATATTATAAGAGAAAGTTGTGAAATTGACATAGTTGATTTGGGTAATATTATGGGCATATATGACAGAGATTACAGCCATGAAGGATTCAGGGGGATGGGCGGACGGCCGCAGATGAGGATAGGATTTCCTAAACTTACGCCAATAGTAAAGAATTTGCTTATCGCAAATGCGGTGGTGTTTTTGCTCCAAAGCAGCGGTATGGGGAATTTCCTGGAATACTGGTTTACGGTGCATCCTGAATCGACACTGAAGATACTGCAAGTGTGGCGGCTTTTGAGTTATCAATTTCTGCATGCTAATGTTTTGCATATACTTTTTAACATGCTTGGGTTGTACTTTCTGGGTCCTACACTTGAAAAGCACTGGGGCAGTAAGAGATTTTTGATATTTTATTTATCCTGCGGTGTGGCAGGAGGACTGTTTTATACTTTTCTGGCAGCATTCAAACTTCTGCCTGTGCTTCCGATGTTAGGAGCTTCTGGAGCGATACTCGGAATGTTTGCGGCATGCGCGATATTGTTTCCGCGTTTTGTAGTATTCATCTTTGTGTTCCCTGTGCCAATCAGAGTGGCTGTGGGGTTATTCACTTTTCTGTATGTAGCGAATCTGCTTCGCGGCGGACCAAACGCAGGTGGTGATGCGGCACATTTGGCTGGTATGGCGGCGGGGGCGATTTACGTGTTTTATCCGGTGTGGCGTGAAAAAATCACGTTCAAACATCAAAAAGGCAAATGGGATGAAAAGATTCGCAGGCAAAGAGGGTTGCAGATCGAGGTTGACCGCATTCTCGACAAACTTCACACATCCGGTATTTCCAGTTTAAGCCGGGGTGAAAAGAAGATACTGCAGGAAGCTACTCGGCTAGAGCAAGCCCAGAACAAATCATAAAATAAGGCCCCGAGTTTTACTCGAGGCCTTTGGATATTGTCCGTGGTACATTAAAAATTTTTGGCTTATTCCCAGTTGAATTTTTCTTTTTGTTCCAGCATGGCGTCGAGTCTTTTCTGGATCTGCTGCTGTCTGGAGTCTTTGAGTTTTTCGAGTTCTGTCTGGTGCTTTTGGGCTTGTTCTTTTAGTTTTTCGAGCCTTTTTAGCATTGATTCATAGCGTAGTTGTCTTTTTTCCATGAGAAGATCGAATCTGTTGCTAACAACATCCTTAAGCTTTTCGGTGAGTTGTTGTTTTTGCTGTTCATCGGTGGTTGCGTTAATCAGTGTCAAAAGTTCGTTTCGCTCTTTCTTAAGTTGCAGGTCATTTTTTAGCAACTCTGCTAATTTAGGATCATTCTCCTCGGCGAGCATAATCCCCCTATGTTTTTTCATGCCAATCGCAAGTTTTCTATGATAAAGCCCTGGGTCTTTTTCTTTGATTTCCGCAAGGCCTTTAGCATGTTCAGGATTATTTTGCTCCAGCCATTCGATATATTCCTGTTCGTGCTGCTGGATGCGACGTTTCATGCCTTTTCTGAAGTCGTGGTGTTCAGGTCCATCTCTGCGAGGAGGTTTTCCATTCTTGCCTTGGCCATACTCGTCTTTGCCACGTTCACGACCTCCACGGCCTTTGCGTCCACCGCGTTGGGTGAATTGTTTGCGGGCAATTTTTCTAAGTTCGTCTTTGAACTTTTGCTCGTCCTGTTGCCTTAACTGTTCAAGTTCTTTTGCTTTTTCGGGGTTTTTTTCAGCTAATCTTTTCATGATGCGTTCGATTCGTTCGGGCGTAAGCTCTCTTTGTCCCGGCCCTTTCTCCGAGAAAATAGAATCACCGTGATCCCTGTCTTTTTCAGCCATGACGGGGACTGCAAGAAACAGGATGGCAGCGGCCATGCAGGCGGTTAGTAATTTAAGTGGAGTTTTCATAGTTCTTACCCTTTCCAAAAATCAGTTTCTGTTTCGATAAAATCTGTTTCCAGCTGGTCTACCAAATCTTCATTTATGTCGTTATCCTGTTCGAATCTAAGAGCGAGTATATCGCTTTGAAGCTGGTCTATTTCGTCTTCGAGAGTTTCGAGTTCCGAATCGGTTTCGGCAAAAACATCAAGTATAGGCGCTGCCGAAGCAATAACCGCAAGCTTAGGTAATGTTTGAGTGGCAGTGAAAAATCTTAACCCGGCAAAGGCAATAATGACAATAGCGGCTGCGACGGCGACAGCTTCGTAGCGTCTCAGGCGGATATGGGCAAGTTTTTGCTGCGCTAAACGAGCAGTTATATTCTGCTTTAGACGGGAGGTAACTGAATCAGAGGGTGCGGCGGCAGGTTGGGAATCGAAAACCTTATCAGCCCAGTTGATATCATCGAGGGCCTGGTCGGATTGTTCGCTGTCGTAAAATTGTGACAGGAGAGTTTTTAATTGTTTTTCGTTTTCAGTAGTCATTGTACTTTTCAAATATTATTGGTTCTGCATTAGTTTTCTGAGTTTTTTAAGGCCTCGGTGGACCTTTGATAAAATTGTCCCTATCGGCTCTGAACGCACCTCGGCGATTTCCCTGAAGCTTAGCTGCGAATAGTAACGAAGCACGATGAGCTGTCGGGTTTCGTCGTCTATTTTTTTCAGTTGGGCCTGCAGGTTATCGATTGTTTCATCGTCGAGGGGCCTGGATTCGGAAGCCGAGGTTTCTATCCGGTTGCGTTGGGTATCCAACAATCGCTGGCATCGTTGTTTGTCTCTGAGATAATCATAGAAGAGGTTCGAAGCAATTGTGAACAGCCAACCGTCGAACGAACCGCGCCGGTAGGAGCCGATCTTCTCTATTAGTTTTAAAAAGAGCTCGCTTAAAAGATCGTCGCTAATATTTTCGTCGCCGGTGAGTCGCATAAAATAGCCATAGCAACGAGCAGAATACATATCGACCAGCCGAGAAAAGGCTTCAGGAGAACCTTTTTTGCATGCTTTGATTATTTCATTCAGATCACTTGAGTCCTTCATATTCTGCCTTTTTCTATAATTATAGACGGAGATTTGGAGTATTTTATTGCAGAAAAGGGGGTGAAAACAGAAAAACTCTCTAAAAATTGCCGCACGGAGAGCTATTTATCTTAAAGCTGAAAATCAAAAATGGTTCTACGGGCTCGTTTCTTCGTCTTCATCGTCAAGTTTCCACTGATCGGCTTCGTCGATATCGTCGATTTCTCGCTGCATGTATTTAAAGAGTTTGTCCTGGATCGGGGCGAGTTTTTCATACCACTTGAGCATACCCCGGTAGCTGGCTAAGAGCATATCCAGGCGGATAAGCTGCCATTTTTGTATGCATTCGGGCTCTTTGATGTTGTTGAATGGGTCGCAGGTGAAATTTCTCTGTCTGTCGGGACCGGCCTTATAGAATTCGCAATCTTTACACTGAATCATTTTATCACCGTAAATTGAGAGTTAAAATTAATACGAACACTTGCAATTATACATAATAGCATATATTCTATTTGTTCAAAAGTTTTTGATAAGAAGATTCTAAGATTGTTTTTTAGGAGACAGATATGGCCAAACCGAGGCGCAGACGTAAAGTAGGCAGTAAGAAGCGGCGTGCCCGTTGGAAAGTACGTCATGGCAAATAATCAGTTTTTAGGTTAAGATCGAAAATCCGGATTTTAGATGAAACACTATCGGGTAAAATTCAAACCCGATGAGAAAAGCATATCAATTCACGCAGGGGCAACTTTGCTTGAAGCAGCGGAATCGGCAGGTTTTATCCTCAATACTGTCTGTGGCAGCAATGGTACATGCGGCAAATGCGTGGTGAGAATCGAGCCAGGGGGGCAAGAGGTTCAGGCATGTCAATATCGTATACAAGATGATATTTGCGTTTTCATTCCAGCAGAGTCGAGATTTTTCGAGCAAAAAATACTGCAGCACGGAATCGAACCTGATATCGAAATAAAGCCTGGCGGCGAAGCGTATGGTGTGGCGGTTGATATCGGTACGACAACTGTGGTGGCTAAACTGATCGATATGCATGACGGCAAATGCATGGCGACCGCGGCGGCGACTAATCCGCAGGTTGGTTTGGGGGAAGATGTTATAGCACGTATCGAGTATGCAGAAACTCAAGATGGGCTTGAAAAATTAAACGAACTTATAATCGAATGTATAAATAAGCTTGTTGGCCAGTTGTGTGAGCGCGGCGGCATTGAGCCAGCGGATATTTTGGAAGTGGTGGCAGCGGGCAATACTGTGATGAATCATATTTTTCTTAAGTTTCCGGTTAAGCAATTAGGGCAGATACCTTACGAGGCTTTTTCCGTGGAGGCTCACCAGCGCAGTGCGCTGGAAATGGGAATAAAGATAAATCCGGCCGGCAAGATTCGTACTATTGAAAATATCGCTGGCTTTGTGGGTTCGGATACGATGGCGGTTGCAATTGCCGTGGAGATGGATAGTGCTGAGGAGATGACTCTTGTAGTGGACATCGGCACCAATGGAGAGATTTTATTAGGGACGAAGGACAAGCTCTATGCGGCGAGTTGTGCGGCGGGGCCTGCGTTCGAAGGTGCCAGGATAAGCCAGGGCAGCAGGGCAGTCGAAGGGGCGATAGAACGTGTAGTGATAAACGCGGATGATATAGATTTGGATGTGATAGGGGCAGTAGGGGGGCGTTCTGTTTGCGGAAGCGGGTTGATAGACGCTGTCGCGGTTTTGCTTGATTTGGGGGTTATTGATGTTAGCGGCAGGTTTGTTGAGGCTGAGCAGTTAAAAGACAAACTCTCAGAAGCGATATTAAGAAGGATTATAATCCAGGATGACCAGCCTGGGTTTGTTCTTAGCTATGGTGAAAATGGCCAGGAGCCTGCAGTTGTTCTTACGCAAAAGGATGTTCGTGAAACTCAGCTTGCAAAGGCGGCGATTCGGGCTGGGATTAAAATATTGCAGAAAAAAATCGGTATCAAAGACGAGGACATACAACGAGTGCTGCTGGCGGGTGCATTTGGAAATTATACCAGCAGGGAGAGTGCGAAACGAATCGGCTTATTGCCCGATGTGGCGATTGAGCGGGTTCATTTCGTTGGTAATGCGGCGAGTACCGGTGCGCATATGATATTGCTTAGCCAAAAAAGTAGAGACATAGCTGCGGATTTGGCTGATAGGATAGAGTATGTTGAGATAGCGGGGCAGGCTGATTTTTCAACGGTATTTACAGAGTCGATACTGTTTTAGATTACAGACTGGGGGTAAAGTAGAACAGATAAACCATAAACCCGATGTATCCACACAGTAGAATCGCGCCGCTTGTTCTGCCGATTCGTTTTTTTGGTATAGCCATCGCGATGAATGCGGCTGTTACAATAATCATAATCCAATAATCCGTGCCGGCGGCGAGTCTTTTAGTGACTGCGAAAGGTCGAATCAGGCCTGCGGTGCCCGTAACAAGTAGCGCGTTGAAAACGTTAGAGCCGACGAGATTGCCGATGGAAATATCGTTATGGCCTTTAAGGGCGGCGGCCACACAAGTTGCAAGTTCGGGCAGGGAAGTTCCAAACGCGATGATGGTAAGGCCGATAACGGCGTTGCTTAAACCGATTCGCTCGCCAATGAATACCGCTCCACGAACGGTCAGATTGGCTCCTGCTGCAAGCCCTACCAAGCCAATAATGATCAATATCGCAGATGCCTTAAAAGTTTTTAGTTTAGATTTTAGAGCTCCGTCCAAAACATCCTCTGTTTGAGGTGCTTGTGATTTGCGTTTGTTTTCTTTTTTCGCAATGTATATTGTAAGCAGAATCAAAGCGGTGAATACCGTTAGCAGAAGGCAGCCTTCGAGGCGAGAGAGGTATTCATTGACTAAAACAGGCCATAATAAAAGTGCTGATAAGAGCATGACGGGTATTTCACGTAGCAATATTGTCAATCGAATTCTAATCGGACGAATGAGCACACATACACCGCCGGCAAGAGCGAGGTTTGCTATGTTTGAGCCAAAGACATTTCCGATAGCTACGTCGCCGGCTCCCTGGACAGCAGCAGTAATGCTGGCGGCCATTTCAGGAGCGGAAGTGCCCATAGCAATGACGGTAAGGCCGATTATAAGCGGACTTACACCGAGCCTGCCAGCCAGACTAACGGCCCCATCAACAAGCCAATCGGCGGACTTCCATAACGCTATTAGTCCGGCAATCAAAAATAAACATGCTGATAAGGTATTCATTAATCAAAACGATAGTTGAAAGTTGGTATCATTTCAAGGTATTTAGATGTGATTTCGTAATTAGACTCTTGCGACAACGAGGCAGGAATTGTGCCCGCCGAAGCCGAGTGAATTACTGATCGCATAGTCGATTTTTGCCTGGCGTGCTTTTTTAGGGACGAAGTCAAGTTTTGGATTGCAGGCCTGGTCGACTTCATCCAGATTTGCTGTTGGTGGTATAACGCCTTTTTCGATGGTTTTGGCGATTGCAATAAGTTCGACCGCTCCGCTTGCACCAAGCAGGTGGCCAAGACAACTCTTTGTGGAACTAATAGCGAGTTTATAGGCATGCTCACCAAAGATATTTGTGATAGCGGCAGCTTCGGCGGAATCATTCAGGGAGGTACTGGTGCCGTGAGCATTAATGTAGTCAATTTTTTCCGGCTCGATACCAGCATCAGCCAATGCTATTGACATTGCTTCAGCAGCACCTTCGCCATCCGCCAGAGGAGCGGTAATGTGATATGCATCTCCGGTGGCGCCATAGCCGAGCAGTTCGGCGTAAATCTTAGCGTTACGCTTTTTTGCATGTTCGTATTCTTCAAGGACAATAACTCCGGCACCTTCGGCGAGCACAAATCCGTCGCGGTCTTTGTCGAAGGGGCGTGAGGCACGTTGCGGGTCGTCATTTCGTGTGCTTAGAGATTTTAAAGAGCTGAATGAAGCGAGTCCTATTGGCGTAAGTGCAGCTTCGGAGCCGCCTGTAACCATAATTTCGCTTCTGCCGGTAATTATATTGTAGAAAGCTTCGCCGATGGCGTGGCTGGCCGAGGCACATGCTGTTACGATGCACAAATTTGGCCCTCTGAGACCATAATGTATGGAAACCGCACCGCTGGCAGCGTTACCCATGAGCTTGGGTACTGTAAATGGTGAGACTTTGTGCGGGCCTTTCAGTATAAGTCTTGAGTGCTGATCCTCAATTTCTTTAAGCCCGCCAATGCCGGTACCTATAATAACGCCCGCGCGTTTGGGGTCATCCTTTGAGAAATCCAGCCCGCTATCCTCAACCGCCTGAATCGCTGAAGCAAGGGCGAACTGAGAGAAGCGATCCAGACGCTTGCCTTGCCTGGCATTGACATAATTTTTTATATCAAATGTTTTGACTTCGCCGCCAAACTTGACAGTAAAATCGGTGGTATCAAAACATTCAATGATGGACACACCGCTTTTGCCCTGACAAAGCGCAGTATACATCTCGTCAACTTTTTCAGCCAAGGCTGTTATGCAGCCCAAACCCGTAATAACAACTCGCCGTCTATTCATAGCAATCTATATCTTAGTCTTGTTTGTCTTTTGAAATATTAACAATGTAGTCGATTGCGGCGCCAACAGTTTGGATTTTTTCAGCCTCTTCATCCGGAATGCTCATGTCAAATTCATCTTCGAATTCCATGACTAATTCGACCGTATCCAAAGAATCAGCATTCAAGTCGTTGATAAAAGAGGTTTCGCGGCTAATTTCAGATTTATCCACACCCATCTGTTCACTAACTATTTCTGTAACTTTGGTTTCGATTACCTGAGCGTCAACATCAGTACTCACTTCCAGACCTCCTTGCAAAACTATAAAATTTTGTTTTTTTAAGTCTTTACAGTTTAAAGACCATAAATATTTTTTATCTCTCTGTGAAAGCAGCTTGTTTTATATTTTTTTCAATTCGGCGGTAATATACCCATCAATGTGTTCAGTTTCAAATATTTTATTTTATTTTATTACATTGCCATCCCACCATCGACACATAACACCTGTCCGGTAATATACCGTGCATCATCGCTTGCCAGGAATGCGATGGCTTTTGCAACATCTTCCGGCTGACCCAATGTTTTCATTGGAATAACCTGCAAAGCGGCATTTTTGACGGCATCAGGCAGTACTTTTGTCATTTCTGTCTCGATAAAACCCGGTGCAACACAGTTTACAGTAATGCCTTTTTTTCCTACTTCTCTTGCTATTGATTTTGACATTCCTATCAGCCCAGCCTTGCTGGCGGCATAATTTGCCGAACCTGCCTGGCCCATTACGCCGGCAATAGAGCTTGTATTTATTATTCTGCCAAATTTATTTCTAATCATACCTCGTAAGACAATTTTACTTGCCATAAAAGCAGCTCTTAAGTTTACAGACATTAAGATGTCGTAATCATCCTCATTCATCTGCATCATAAGCTTGTCTCTGGTAATGCCAGCGTTGTTTACAAGGATGCCAATTGCACCATATTCTTCGGCGAGCGATTCAAGGGTTTCGGTCAGTTGAGCAGTGTCAGTAATGTCACAACATTTGGCAATAACATCGAAGCCTGCTTCTTTTGAAACTTTTTCGAGTTCGGCAAGTTGTTCTTTATTAATATCAAGCCCGGCAACGATTCGACCCTGCTTTAGTAGTTCAAGCACAATAGCACGTCCGATTCCTCTTGCACCACCGGTAACAACAGCTAATTTTTTTTCTGCCATATCCAAATCTCCAATGTTAATTAGTCTTTACTGCCTCTTCAATAGATTGCAGATTGCTTATATTTATGACTTTTGTTTTTCGATTAATTTTTTTCATCAAGCCAGTAAGAACTCTTCCCGGGCCGATTTCATAAAAGTTTTCGACGCCCTCTGCCAATAATTTTTCCATGCATTTTTGCCAGAGTATCGGCTGAACCAATTGCCTGATAAGGCCTTGCGATATTTCTTCGGGGGTTGTGTAATATTGAGCGTTTATATTTGCAATGACCTTTATCTCAGCCGATTCCGCAATAGTGGTGTTTTGTATGGCCTGTGCCAAAGACTCGGCAGCTGGGGCCATCATTTCAGTATGAAAGGCACCGGCGACTTTTAAGGGTATAGCTTTGAATGCGCCGAATTCTTCGGCTGATTCGGCAGCTCTTTGGCAAGCGGTTTTGGCGCCGCTTATTACGATCTGGCCTGGGCAATTGAAGTTGGAACAAACCAGAAGTTCGTTTTCGGCAGCCTTGGCGCAGAGCTGTGTCACCTTTTCTTCATCCAGGCCAAGTATGCTGACCATCGAACCATCTGACGCTTGGGCGGCGGCCTGCATCGCCTGACCTCTTTTATTAACGAGCAGCAGGGCGTCTTCGAAAGTTAATATCCCCGCTGCATAAAGGGCCGTATACTCACCGAGGCTAAGTCCTGCTGTTATATCAGGCTGGATATCTGAGACGGCAGGGGATGTTCTCACCGCCTCCAAAATCGCAGCGGAAGTTACAAATATGGCAGGCTGAGAAATGTTTGTAGCATTCAGGCTTTCCTGAGGGCCCTGGAAACAAATCCCTGCGAGATCGTAACCAACAATCTGGTTGGCTTTTTCAAAAAGCGCAGCAGAAGCCGGGAAGGTCCGGGCGACGTCTTTTCCCATTCCAACAATTTGTGCCCCCTGTCCTGGAAATAAGAATGCTGTTTTCATTTTCATTTTTTCCAAAGCTGCTGTTCCTTAGAGTTCAATTACGTTTGCCCCCCATGTCAGGCCTGCACCGAAAGCGGCAAGCAGTACGATATCGCCTGCTTTAACTTTGCCGGTTCTTCGGCACTCATCCAGCGCTATCGGTATTGATGCGGAGGAAGTATTTCCGTAATCAGCAATATTTATAAATACCTTTTCAGTTGACAGCTTAAGCCTTTTGGCAGCTGATTCTATGATCCTGGCGTTCATCTGATGCGGAATGAACATTCTGACATCATCGATGGTAAGGTTGCATTTTGTGAGGCAGTTATCAACCAGTTCTACAATTCTGCGAACGGCAAGCTGATAAACTTCTCTGCCATTTATGTACATATAAATTTTATCCGGGTCATCGAGAGGCCTGTCGGCTGGGTGCCGTGAACCATATGCCTGGCAGTTAAGTGCGGTCCATCCCGAGCCGTCTGAAGAGGCGTTGCTGTACATTATTCCTCTTGAGCTTTCTGTGGATCCTTTTATTATTACACTGCCTGCTCCATCGCCGAAAAGTATACAGCTTGTTCTGTCCTGGTAATTTGTAATCTTGCTGAGGGTTTCTGCACCGATCACGAGCGCTGTTTTGTACGTTCCTCGTGTTACAAATTGTTCGGCAACGGAAACTCCATAAACAAATCCGCTACAAGCAGCAGCTAAATCAAACGCCCAGGCATTTTTTGCACCAATAGCTTCCTGTACGAAACAGGCTGTCGAGGGAAAGACCATTTCAGGTGTAATTGTGGCAACGATAATGAGTTCGATCTCCGATGCTTCCATGCCTGCATCTGCAAGTGCTTTTTCTGCAGCTTGACTTGCTAACATTGCGGTGGTTTCGTTTTCGCCAGCGATATGCCTGACCTTGATTCCAGTGCGTGTGGTAATCCATTCGTCGGAGGTATCGACTATTTTAGAAAGGTCATCATTGTATAAAAGTTTTTCAGGTACAGCCGAGCCGGTACCTGCAATAACAGCATGCAAATCGGCTTTGGCAGACTTTTTAGAATTAGCCATCCGTAGTTCCCACCAGAGTTTTGGAAAGATACTCGACGATTTGTTCGTTTATTTTCTGGGTATAGATTTTTTTTGAGGCAATGATGGCATTTTTTATAGTTTTGCTTCTGCTGCTCCCATGACAGATCATCGCAGTGCCATTGACTCCCAACAGCGGGGCACCGCCATACTCATGGTAGTCATATTTTTCATAAATTTTCTTCATTATAGGCTTAAACTTCATTGCAAGAAGAATATTTTTTTCCATGAGTTCGTGTTTTATTGCTTTGAACAAGCCGCTGGCAAGCCCTTCACTGAGTTTAAGTATGACGTTTCCGACAAAACCCTCGCATATACAAACATCACACACCCCTTGAAAAAGGTTACGGCCTTCGATATTGCCAATAAAGTTAATGTTTTGGTCTGCTTTAATCAGCTCACTTGCTTTTTTTACGATTTCGTTACCCTTGGCCTCTTCTTCGCCGATGCCCATCATTCCGACCCGCGGATTTTCGATTCCAAGCATTACTTTGTGATAAATGGTCGCCATAACGGCATACTGATAGAGATTGATGGCCTTACAAGCAATGTTTGCGCCAGCGTCACAAAGTGTTACAGGTCCCCCAAAGGTTGGTATTACAACGGCGATTCCAGGTCTGTTCACGCCTTCGAGGTTTCTCATCCTTAACTGGCATGCAGCAACATAGACTCCTGTATTACCAGCAGAAATTACCGCGTCTGCTTTACCGGCCGCTGCCATTTTAGCCATGATAGGGATGGAGCTTTTTCGTTTTTTCCGCAAAGCCTCGATCGGCGCCTCGTTCATACCGATCACCTCAGGCGCATCGACAATTTCGATATCACGGCAGTTAGGCTTTGCTGGGGGTAATTTTGATTTAATAAGCTCTTGCGGCCCTACAAGTATCAGCTGGTCATCCTTGTCAAGCAAATCCATTGCTTCTGATGCACCGGTAACGATCTCATCCGGAGCGTAGTCGCCGCCCATTGCGTCAATCGCTATAAGCATGTTTAGCTTGTTTCCTCCTTGCCAAGCTCGAGGGTTATTTTTGGGTTGAGATAGCCGCAATTATCACAAGCGGCATGAGGCAGCTTCGCATTTCCACATTGCTTACATACGGAATAGTTTGTATTAGCAATCGCGTGGTGACTGCGACGTGTTCTTGTTCTGGTTTTGCTGGTTTTCTTTTTTGGTAACATAATTATACTACTCCATACATCCTGGAATTCAAAAATGTGAACCCACCACATCAACCATAATCTAATAACCGGCTATGAGTGGTAATGAGATTTAAAATTCTTTAAATAGTGAACCTAAAGGGGTTTGTCAAGTGAAATTTGGCATTAGAAGCAATTTGAGTTTTATTGTCAAATTTCCATTGAAAATCATATTAAAATGTTGTATTAGATATGCAACGGTGTGTATGAAGACATAAAGAGTAATGTCTTTTAATTGAAGAGGTTATAAGCCAATGATGCGGCGAGATGGTCGAATTGCCCTTTATGAAGTTATTGGCAAAAAAAGTCGTAAAGACAAAAGCGGCTTTTTCAGGCCTCTTCGCCGGAATAAAATGGATAAAGAGGGCTCAGTAGAACAAGACAATCAGCATCCTGTTGAGTCTTTAGATTTGCATTGGCGCAGCAAGCCACGGCTTTTACAGTTAAATGCCGGTAGGGTTGAGATATCCTTAACGTATCAGAATGCCGTTATATTTGGTCTGGTTTTTCTACTGCTGATAGTTGTAGTTTTCCGGCTTGGGCAGTTAACTCGTGCAGATGTAGCAGCAAAAGAAGTATCAGTAGTCGGCCAGAAGCTCAATCTGGATTCGATGAGCTTAAAAAGTATCGAAGAGGTACCGGCTGGAATTTCGCTGAGAGAAGCGGTGCCAGAGACTGCCAGGCAGGTTGAGACGATAAAGATGGTTAAGCCGATGGGTGACCATCGGATTGTAATACAGCAGTTTCAACTCATGGCAGATTTAGTGCCTGTGCAACAATATTTTGCGAAATATAGAATAGAAACGGAAATAGAAAAACGCGGGATGTGGTATTTTCTTCTGACTAAGGACAGGTATGAAAATCCCAACAAGCAGGGTACTGATGGTTTTTGGGCAAAGACAAGGATAATGGAAGTTGGGGCGAATTATAAAGCTCCGGCTGGATATGACAGCTTTGGCTCAAAACCATTCCAGACCGCGTATGGCGAAAAAATTAAGTAACTTAGGAGAAAGTCAGGTATGTCAATAGATCGTTCACTGAAAACCAAAGGCGCATTAAGTCGACATCGGAATGTATTGAGCCGCGATGAGCGCGTTGAGATATTGAAGGAAGAAGAGCGTTGGAGCGAAGGGGATTCGCTGACGGGTCTGCCAAAAGTAGCTCACCGCAAGAGTCATGCAGGCAGAAAAGCCGTAGAGACAAAAGAAGAAGAAGTTGTAACAACAGAAGAGGTAACACAGGAAGAAGCATCCTGATCTTTTTGTCAAATTTTAAAATGCTGCGATTTAACCAATCAATCAGTGTTAATGTGCAGCATGAGTTACGCGCACAAATCCTCAAGGCCTAATGAAAAAGATTCTCGCAGACAGAACCAGTTTAATCGACGCCAGCGGCATCCGCAAGATATGGGCCAAGGCGGCGTCATTGAAGGACCCGATTGATTTTTCGATAGGTCAGCCGGATTTTGACGTTCCCGCAGCATTGAAAGATGAGGCTATAAAAGCAATCCAGGCGGGGCAAAACCACTATACTCTTACGGCGGGTGACGATGAACTAAGGGCCAAGATAGCTGCGGAAGTTGAGTCGGTGTACGGCTGGGAAAAACTTGCTACACTCGTAATCAGCGGTGTCAGCGGCGGGCTTTTGCTGACATTTCTGAGCGTTATAAATCCCGGTGATGAGGTAATCATTCCCGACCCGTATTTTGTGATGTACAAGCATCTGGTCAATATGATAGGGGGCAAGTGTGTTTTCGTTGACAGCTATCCTGATTTCAAGCTGCCGGTTGAGGGTATCGCCGATGCTATCACAGAAAAAACCAAGCTTATAATAGTGAATTCTCCGTGCAATCCCACAGGTGCGGTCTACTCGGAAGCTGAGCTACAGGCTTTGGCGAAGGTGGCATCGGAAAAAAGTATAATTGTGCTGAGCGATGAAATATATGACAAGTTTTGCTATGACGGAAATTATCCGAGCATGGCGAAATACTACGACAGAACGCTGCTGTTGAAGGGATTCAGCAAGAATTACGGTATGACCGGCTGGAGGCTCGGATACGCAGCGTGCCGTGAAGAGATAAAAGAAGTGATCGAGGAAATGACCAAGATTCAGCAATATACATTTGTGTGTGCACCGACGCCGTTTCAAAAGGCGGCAATTGCGGCGATGGATTATGATATGTCTGAGCAGATCGCTGCGTACAGGCATAAAAGGGATTTGATATATGAGGGTTTGAAAGATAAGTTTGAGTTGGCCAGGCCTGGCGGTGCGTTTTATGCTTTTGTTAAGGCGCCGGTTGATTCTGCTACCGAGTTTGTCAATAGGGCAATAAGTAACAATGTGCTTGTTATCCCGGGCAATGTATTCAGCGAAAAAGATACGTATTTTCGAATAAGTTACGCCACAAGTGATGACAAAATCCGGAAGGGAATTGAGGTTTTGAACGGACTTGTATAATCGGCTGGTCATAATTTTCAAAATTGTGATTGAAATGGCTTGACCGGTTGATTTAAAACCTGTAAAAGGGCGCTTCCTGTTAATATTATTTTTCATTTCTCGAATGTTTTAAGGGATCACAATGATTAAAGACATGATCTTCGGGACAGTAGGAGGCCTGGGGCTATTTCTGATTGGTATGGGGATGATGTCTGACGGCCTGAAAATGGCTGCGGGACAGAAGCTCAAGAAATTACTGGAGTCGATGACCAGGAAGCCGCTGATGGGTTTTACAATGGGGGCGATGGTTACAGCACTGGTTCAGAGCAGTTCAGCGACAACCGTTATGATTATAGGGCTGGTTAACGCGGGACTTTTAACACTTCGACAGTCAATCTGTGTGATTTTCGGAACGAATGTTGGTACGACAGTAACAGCCTGGATCGTTTCTTTGACGGGACTTGAACTGGGGGCATTTAAGATAACCACTTATGCGCTGCCGGCGGTTGGGATTGGATTTCTGATCGAGGTATTGGCTAAGAGACGCAAAGTAAAAAGTATAGGCCAGATATTAGTTGGCTTCGGCATATTGTTTATAGGCCTTGGGTTTATGAAAGACGCCTTTGGAGGGCTGGAAGAAAGCGAGGCCATGATCAGTTGGTTGGCGAGTCTTGGAACCAAACCATTATTGGCATTACTTGCTGGGACATTGGTAACGATGCTTCTTCAAAGCAGTTCAGCGTCGATTGCCATCGTGCAGCTTTTGGCTATCGGCGGAGCTTTCGGGAGCGATTGGCACAATGCACTGAATGTTGCAATTCCATTTGTGTTAGGCAGTAATATTGGCACGACAATTACGGCACAGATCGCGGCATTTCGAACAAATCTGGGAGCCCGCCGGACTGCGTGGGCACATACGATGTTTAACGTTGTCGGCTCTGGAATTGCACTGCCTTTTGTGTATTTCGGCCTGTTCGGTAAGCTTGTGCATTTTATCGCACCGTGGGAGCTTGGACCGACCACTATAGCGGCAACTATCGCCGTTGGACATACTACGTTTAACGTGCTGAGTTCAGTAATATTTTTGCCGTTTGCAAATGTTCTGGAGAAAATTGTAATTTCAATGATCCGGCCAAAACCTGGCGAGGAAATGCTGCAGCCGGTGGTGCTGGAGGAACATCTGCTGGAAACACCGGAACTGGCTGTGGATCAGAGCAGACGCGAGATAGTGCGAATGGGAGAGGTTTGTAAAGACGCAGTTAATTACGCT
>SDBV01004205.1_pt1 | contig 20856 bp, 20 predicted proteins | sample 2277081 | NCBI WGS metagenome assembly SDBV01 (sample SAMN10402039, study PRJNA504765) | marine sediment metagenome | isolation source: marine sediment core GS10_PC15, 223 cmbsf | place: Arctic Ocean: Southern Knipovich Ridge | collected 2010 | reverse complement strand
TCGGAGCTCCGGGCTTTGTCCTTATTACGCTAGGACAGTAGCCGATGATGTCGCCGTTTTTGAAAATGGGATCAAAAAATATAAAACCTAAAACATTATTGTCATCATCTATAGAGTAGAATTTTCTAACATACGGCTCGTCAGAGTATGTCGCTTTTCTTAGAAGAAAACGTAAAGGGCGCTTATTCGTCTTAACATCTATCCATTGCATAGATAGCTCGCCCAGATCTGTTTCATCGATAGCGAACCTGTCCATCAAAGCGGACTGGTCCAGCTCTAGCACCCGTGCCCGCTCTCTTCCTCTTCTCACGGAAGCCCGCAGACGACTTTTTTTACTATCATCATAAAGCGAATAGTCTTGTATCGGCAGAAATGTCTCTATCCCGAGACGGGTTATCTTGTAACCGAATTGATCGTGAAGCAGTTCCGCCGTCTTCTTGTCGATCTGAACAAAAGCCGGATTACCGAGCGCCCCGACTAAAGATTGGATAAACTCCACCATATGCTCGCGCGAGCAGATAGGCCCGCCCAGAACAAACCTGTGTCCGGACTGATTACCGTATGCCGCATAACCTATATCGTTAATAACGTGATGGTCAAGATGGTCCTGAAGGGTTGAGTAGTCAATGGATTGACTACCGTGATCTTTTAAATAGCCGATAAGATGATTTAGTTTAGATGGAGTCATTTAGATTTAATCTTTTTCTTGATATTCTATCTTCATTCTACACTATCAAATCAAGATCATTCATTATCGCTTGAATTGTGAAGACCTACTCCAGGTAATCTTTTAATTTAGCGCTTCTACTGGGATGCCGAAGCTTTGATAAGGTCTTTGATTCGATCTGCCTTATCCTCTCCCGTGTGACTCCAAACACCTTACCGACTTCTTCGAGGGTCCTTGGGTGGCCGTCTCTTAACCCGAACCGCAATTCTATGACCTTCCGCTCTCGATCTGAAAGACTGTCAAGTATAGACTTAAGTTGTTGTTGAAGAAGCGAAAAAGACGCAGCGTCGGGTGGGACAATAGCATCTGAATCCTCTATAAAATCTCCCAACTGAGAGTCTTCTTCCTCACCGATAGGTGTTTCCAAAGATACAGGTTCTTGTGAAATTTTTAATATGTCTCTAACTTTTTCCGGCGTTAGCTCCATCTTGACGGCTATCTCCTCCGGTGACGGCTCCCTGCCCAGATCCTGCAGAAGTTGACGCTGTATCCTTACCAGCTTGTTGATCGTCTCAACCATATGAACCGGGATACGGATCGTCCTAGCCTGGTCCGCTATCGCTCTTGTTATAGCCTGCCTGATCCACCACGTTGCGTATGTGGAGAATTTGTAACCTTTTCGATAATCAAATTTTTCAACTGCCCTGATAAGTCCCAGGTTCCCTTCCTGGATAAGGTCGAGAAAGAGCATGCCTCTGCCGACATATCTTTTAGCTATTGACACTACCAGACGAAGATTGGCCTCGACTAACTTTCTTTTTGAGTTCATCCCGTCGCGCTCTGTCCTATTAAGCCCTCTAAGCTCGGCCTTAGGGATGTCTTTCCTTTCCTCAATCGTCGCCATAGCCTCTTCGCCGGCTTCTATGCTCATTGCCAGCTCGACTTCTTGTGGACCGGTAAGCAAAGCGACTTTCCCGATCTCTTTTAGGTACATCCTAACAGGATCGTTAGTAAGGATCTTTACCGAAAGATCAGCCTTTTTAGAGGCGCCCTTCCTTCTGCCCTTAGGTTTGGCCTTGGCTTTTGGTTTTGCTTTTGCTTTTGGTTTTGCTTTTGGTTTTGCTTTTGGTTTTGCTTTTGGTTTTGCTTTTGGCTCTGCTTTTACTTTTGGCTCTGCTTTTGCTTTTGGCTCTGCTTTTGCTTTTGGCTCTGCTTTTGCTTTTGGCTTTGCTTTTGGCTCTGCTTTTGCTTTTGGTTTTGGTTTTGCTTTGGTTTTAGGCACGGCCTCAGCTACTGCTTTGCCCTTTTCACCTGCCGAGCTCTTAGTAGGTTTTTTACCGTCTTCCTTTACTTTTTCAACCGGCTTATCGGTCAACTCGATGCCCATGTCCGAAAACTTGGAATAAATGTTTTCGATCTGATCCGGCGTTAGCTCTATATCTTGGAGAGTGTCTGCTATCTCGTTTGACGACATCTCGCCCTTACCTTCTCCTTTTTTAAGCAATTTCTTTACTTTTGGTAACTCAAGTTCTTTTATTTTTTGTGGCAAACAAATTCCTCTCTCAAGTAAATTGGTTCTCTATCGACAATTTTTGAACCTGTAAATCCTTAATCTCCTTTTCGATCTTAAGAGACTTTCCTTCTTCCATATCGACATCTTTTAAGTCTTCTATTAATTCAACAATCTTTCTGTCTAAAGAATATTCTTTTAGCTTTAAGTAATGATCGAAAGCGTTTTTTTCAAGATCCTCCGCGTGAATATCTTCGAACATCAACCTTGTCGCGATTTTTTGCTGACTTTCGTTCATCTCAGATATTATATTTTCAAGGCCAACATTACCTTTACCCAGCAGTTTATCTTTTAAAACTAAGTAAAGCTGGGCATAGTTACTATCCTGCCAATCACTTAACTCTAACTTATCCAGATAACCGCTTGCTTTTTGGGACTGGAAAATACATTTTAACATCTCTTTTTCAGCCAATCTAGATGCGCTTTGAGAAAGTTCGTTGCCGGGATCGTAAATAGTCCTTAATCCACCCTTGTGTTTATTTCTTAAATATCTTTGAAAATCTCTTTGAATGATCTCAAACGGCGATGAAAATATTGTCGCGGCCTTATTTAAATAATCCTCCTGATCTAAGGCGCTAGGCATTAAAGATATAAACTCGAGGATCTCCCTGTACGCGCTTTTTCTTTGAATACGATCATTTAAATCATTTTTATCAACGATACGATCTATGTAAAAGTCGGTAAAGACCTTTGCTTCGTCGACTAATTTTAAAAATTCGGCGGCACCATGATTACTTATGTATTCAGCGGGGTCCATCTTCTTGGGAAGCACTATCACCAATAAGTTAATCTTTTCATTATCAATTACGCGCCGAAGGGACTGCTGGCCGGGAAGTGAAAACTGATCGATAAATTCAATCCCTCTTTCGGCGGCTTTTTGGCCGGCTTCATCTCCATCGAATACCAGCATTATATTTTCTGAAAATCTTGAGAGCCTCTTAAGGTGTTCATTGGTCAAGGCCGTACCGCAAGTAGCAACGACGTTCTCGATACCAGACATCGTCAAGGCCATAACATCGGTGTACCCCTCGACGATTATCGCGTAACCTTTCTTTACTACAGCGCTCTTAGCTCCGTATATATTGTATAGAACCGAACTCTTATTGTAGACGGCTGACTCCGGCGAATTTAAATACTTCGGCATCTCGTCACCAAAAGCTCTGGCGCCAAAGGCAACGGTCCTTCCCTGTACATCAAGTATTGGAAATATTATCCGGTCCCGAAATCTATCGAACATCTTCCCCTTCTCGCTCTTTGAAAGCACTCCGGCCCTTACCATCTCTTTCTCCAGGTAACCCTTTGACAGCAGGTACTTATATAGATGATCCCATCCACCCGGCGCGTAGCCGATGGTCATCTTGGAAGCGATCTCTTTATTGAAATCTCTTGACTTTAAGTAATCCCTAGCCTTTGTGCCGGCCCGGGTCATCAATACCTTTGAGTAATAGTCCCGCGCGCATTCATTTATCTCATATATGCGAGTAGCTCCCTCTTCTCTACTGTTAGAGTTTTCGTACTGGACTACGTGACCGATCATTCTCGCGATCGATTCAACGGCGTCATTGAAATCAAGGTTTTCGGCCTTCATTATAAAGCTGATAGCGTCTCCACCTTCACCGCACCCAAAGCAATGGTATAACTGTTTAGTCGGATCTACCGTAAAAGAGGGTGATTTCTCGTTATGAAAGGGGCATAGGCCTTTATATGTCCGGCCGGCCTTTTTTAGTGATACATGAGGCGACACAAGGTCTACGATATTTGCCTTTTCCTTGATCTCCTGGATATCGTTGTCTTTGATCAGAGCCATAAGTACTTTCTTTGCTGGATTGATTATAAGTATTACGTTCGCTCATACGAACAGTAATAAATAGTCAAATTGCAAAATCTTTGTAAATTTTATTACCCAAGCGAATTTTAGTCATGAGCGATGGTATAATCCTAGCATAATTTCGGGAATTTTAATTTTAAGGAGACGTTAGATGAAGCAGAACTTAGCGACTGTGATATTTGCAAGCCTTGCTTCGGCGATCATCGGTGGCGCGCTTGTTTTTGGCGCCATATTTTTCTTTGCTCCTGTTAAAAGCCAGGTGATCCAGGAAGAGATTATCAAAGATCAAAAAGTTGAAAAAGAGCTTAAGAAAGTTTCCGGATTTACCGCGCAAGAGATCTACGAAAAGTTTAATCCGGCGGTCGTCAATGTCAGCTCGACAAGAAAAGGAAACAACGGCTTTGGCGGCGAACAGGAAGCAACGGGCTCAGGTTTCATCGTCTCTGAAGATGGCCTCGTAGTCACTAACGAACACGTAGTGGAAGGGGCCGAATCGGTCAGGGTCACTCTGCACGACAAAAGTGAATTTAACGCGAAAGTTCTGGGTACCGACAGAAGCACCGATCTTGCTCTGCTTCAGATCGAGGACTATGACAAAAAAATAAAACCTCTAAAAATCGACGGCTCTACTGATCTTCGGGTCGGCAACACTGTTTATGCCATCGGAAATCCGCTAGGGCTCGCCGGAAGTATGACCAGCGGGATCGTTAGTAACATCCACAGGACGATAGATGCTCCCAACGGTTTTCAAATTAGAAACGCTATCCAGACTGACGCTGCCATTAACAGAGGTAATAGCGGAGGTCCCCTGCTGAATAACGAAGGCCGGGTAGTCGGCGTAAGCGCCCAAATTGCTACCGAGGGCGGTTCGGCCGGTAATATCGGTATCGCCTTCGCCATACCAAGCAACACGGTAAAAAGGGTCGTGGAGCAGATCAGCGACAATGGTCAGATATTCCATGCCTGGCTGGGAATTTCCGGTCAGGACGTTACTAAGAGATCGGCTGAAGAGCTTGACCTTCCGGTCGATAGCGGTGCCCTGGTAGTTGATGTATTTAAGGATAGCCCCGCAAGTAAGGCGGGTCTTAAGGGAATAAACAGAGAAGGCAAGGGCGGAGACATCATCGTTAAGTTCGGCGACGATAAAGTTACGTCTATGGAAGATCTTATAATCTCGATCGAAAATCATTCGGTTGACGATAAGGTAAAAATTAAATTCTATCGTGACGGAAAGATACTTGAAAAGAATATTAAGCTTGAAGAACGTCCCAGTGAGGATCTAAGACGATCCTAGCTCCCTAACCAAATCTGCCGGTTATGTAGTCTTCTGTCCTTTTGTCGCTAGGATTAGTAAATACTTTATTGGTGTCATCGAACTCGATCAGATGCGCCGGACCCCCCTGGTTCTCGACTAAAAAGAATCCCGTATACTCTGATACCCGGGCTGCCTGCTGCATGTTGTGGGTTACGATAATAATCGTATACCTCTCCTTTAGTTCGTGGATCAGGTCCTCGACCCGTTGAGTGGATGCCGGGTCAAGCGCCGATGCCGGCTCATCCATCAGTATGACTTCAGGCTCAACGGCTAGCGTGCGGGCGATGCATAGTCTTTGTTGTTGACCGCCGGATAACTCAAGAGCCGCCGTGTTAAGACGATCTTTGACCTCGCTCCAAAGCCCCGCTCTTTGTAAGCTCTTCTCAACCAGGTCGTCCAGGTCTGACTTATTTTGCCTTGAATGCAGCTTAGGACCGAACGCAACATTCTCATAGATCGATTTGGGAAAGGGGTTAGGCTTTTGAAAGACCATGCCTATTTTTTTTCTAAGAGAGATAAGATCGACGTCCGGAGCGTAGATATCCTCTCCATCCAAAAGAATATTACCGATCACCTTCGTGTTGTCGATCAGGTCATTCATCCTGTTTAAACTTCTTAAGAAAGTAGACTTACCGCAACCGGAGGGGCCGATCAGTGCTACGACCGAACCTTTTTTAACGACAATATCTATATTTTCGAGAGCTTTTTGACTTCCGTAGTAGAAATTAAAATGTTTTGTTTCAATCCGTACTTCTTTACTCAAAATTTCCTCTCCCGTAAGACCCACGTCATCTTCCAAAGATAGAAAATATCCGTTGCCACCAGCTTTCGCTGTTATCTACGTTTTTATCTGAATCGTCATCCGGAGCGTTCCCGCTATCGCCTCCACCATCTTTATCGATGACGACATATCCCTCCTCATCGACTTTGACCATTCCCAGTTTCTGTCTGGCAATACTCTCAATATATTCACTATCACCACGCAGGCGCTCCAGCTCGACAGTTAACTTCTCGTTCTCTTTATGCTCTTGCACCAACTGATCTTTCAATCTTTCGATCTGGCGCCTTTGAGCCATCCTTGTTTTGATCGGAGAATAGGACCATCCAAAAAGAGTCACGATGATGAGAATGTAGATGAAACGCTTTACCCATTTTCGAGAATTTTTTGTCCTGGATTTTTTTGATTTATCAGGCATTTTGTTGACCATAACGCCGCTAAGCGAGAACTCTTACGGGCGCATCCTTGGCCAGCGCCATAATATCATAAATACTATCTATAAAAAATACGAATTAAATTTTTATCCGAAAATCATTACCATAGATGAACATAGAATCTTTTCTGACATAGCCGGCTATGGTGGCCCCTACTTTTTCTGCGATAACCACTGCCAGATCAGTCGCTGCCGTTCTTGATATCAATATCGCCACCCCTGTCCGAACTGCTTTTATCAGCATCTCCGAAGAGATCCTGCCGGTGGCTATAAGAATAGTGTTTTCCATAGACTCCCCGTCAAGCAGAGCGGCGCCGATAACTTTATCCACCGCGTTGTGCCGGCCTATATCCTCCGCCAGATAAAGTTTTTTTCCATCCCTTGCTAACATGACGCCATGCATGCCGCCCGAGACCTTGTAGAGACTCGCGTCTTTTAGAAGAAGGTCTAGGAGCGTGATCGCTTCACTTGCTTCTATCGAAAGATCACTTTCGAACGGGGTAAGCTCCAAAGCGCTCATGGGATCTTCGAACAAGCTTCCGCCCGCGCAGCCGGAGGTAAGATACCTTTTTGAGAGTAATTTTTCTTTTATATCACTCTTCGATGTCGTCTCTACCCACACTACGCCATCGTCATCATTTACAACGATTGACTTTAAGTCGCCACTATTTTCGATGACGCCCGAGGTAGCGAGAAAACCGGCCGCGAGCTCTCTTATCATTTCCGGGGTAGCCATAAAAGTCAGTATCTCGTTATCATTTAAATACAAAGTGTAAAGAGCCTCGACGGGAAGATCTATCTTCTTCTTCTCAAGGTTTTTTCCGTTTATTTTAGTTACGACCATACTTACCGTCGGCTTCACTTACCTGACCCCTCAATTATCGTTTTGACCTTAGCGTAATCTTCTAAAGTATTGATATTTATAAATGCTCTTTGGTCTTCATCGAATTTTTTAATCTCCGCGTCTCCTATCTCTCTTACGCTAACATCATCAAAGACAGAGATCACCCTGCGGTCGCCCTCCCTTAACCTTTTTTCAATATGCCCTAAACAAGCTGAAGAGTAAAAGGCAAATAACGGTTCGTAGCCCCCCTTGACCTTAGGGACGACAATATCGAATCCGGCAGAGAGTTGGACCATGTACTTGATCAACTCATCGTTTATAAAAGGCATATCAAAAGCGACAACAAAGTTGGAATCGTTTTTCGAAATGCGTAATCCGGCCGCCAAGCCTCCAAGCGGACCAAGGTATGGTATATCATCTGAAGCTACGTCTATATCATTTCTTTTGATTTCGGCCGGACGGTTTGTAACGTAGATAGTATCTTTAAATAAACCAACCATAGAATCGATCGTCCTGTCTGATAAAGACTTGCCCTGAAGGATGAGAGCGCCTTTATCGCTTCCCATCCGGGTGCTTCTTCCTCCGGCCATGATTATTCCTGAGGCTATCAACCTATCTTCTGTCAAATCTCACTCACTCTTTTTTGATGTAAAGTAATATAGAGTATAAAGAAGATCATTGACCGGGTCACTATTGTAGACGATTACATCTTTGGGAGCCTCGATGACGATTGATGTGTAGTTAAGTATTACTCGCACGCCTTCGTCAGTCAGGACCTTAACGCTTTCTCTTGCGGCCCCCGGCGGAGTAGCCAATATCCCTATCTCTATTCTCTCCCTTGAGATGACCTTCGTAAGATCACTGAGACCGTAGACTCTGATGCCGTTTATCTCTCTGCCTATCTTGTTTTCATCGCTATCAAATATAGCTTTTACGATGAAACCATGATTCTTAAGGCCATCATGGTTCGATATCGCCGACCCTAGATTTCCCGCTCCCATGACGACGATATTGTGGAGTTTGTCAGCTCCAAGAATTTCTTGTATCTCTCTAGCTAGGCCTCGGACTTCGTACCCGACGCCATTAATTCCGAAATTTCCAAAATATATAAGATCTCTTCTTATTTGCGCGGCATTAGTACCCGTCAAATTCTCTAACCGTTTAGACGAAACCGTTCTAACCGATTCCGCGTCCAACTGCATCAAGCATTTCAAGTAGGTCGAAAGTCGCTCGATAACGCCGGCCGGGATATTGATAGATTTTTTTTTCATCTGTCACTTGGTTGGTGTATGGTTGTTTGAATAGTATCATACCTACCTGACAGATAAGCGCCTATAAGCAGTAAGTCTTTTTCTTCAATTAACTCATTAGTTCGCTTCTGATCTTCATCAACCTGATAATGTCGGCTCTGGTTATTATTCCTTCCAGATGGCTATTTTCATCGATTACCAGTAGATGGCCGATATCTTCCTGCACCATCTTCGTCAGGGCATGGACGGCATCGTCTTCGGACTTTACATACATAGGTTCGATCAGCTGCTCTACGACTTCTCCCGTTGTGGTCTCCGCCCACCTCTCTCTTTGGACGTCCTTTATATCATGCAGAGTGACTATCCCTAACAGATCGTTATTTTTCACTACCGGAAAACGCCCGAATTTATAATTCAAAAAATAGTCATCTACCAGAGTTTGAAGATCGATCTCCGGATCGACGGTCTTTACGTCGGTTGACATCAAATCATCTACCTTAAGACCTGAAAGCGCGTTTTGAAGGAGAAGTTGCTGATAGCTTGAGGAGGCGCTCTGATTTAAAAACCAACCGATCAAGATAAACCATAGCCCCCCGAAGTTTCTGTTAAAGATCAGCAAGATGCCAAAACCCATCAAAAAATAGGCAAATCCCTGACCGGTCTTCGCGGCGATTCTGGTAGCTTTTTGTTGGTCCTTAAGAATCATCCAGAGGACCGACCGGAAGACTCGTCCTCCATCTAAAGGATATCCGGGGACAAGATTAAAGATGGCTAACAATACATTGATCTGCCATAGCCACTCGAAAGGAGCAAAGAACGGGCTCGGGAGACGGGCGGCGACCAGGAGAGTGGCGATACCAAAAAAGACGGCCGCAAGCAACAGGCTGGATAACGGGCCGGCGATCGACATCTTGAATTCACTCGAAGGTTTCTGAGGCTCCTCCGACATCTGAGCCATACCTCCAAAGATGAATAGCGTTATCCTTTTTATTGAAATCTTATTTCTGTTCGCGACGTAGGCGTGACTTAGCTCGTGAAACAGGAGCGATCCAAAAAATAGCGCCGCCGTTACCAGCCCGAGAACTAGATTTATTAAAAATGAGTGACTCGGATAATTTTGTGGGAATATACCGTAAGTGAGCATGAACGTTACAAGTAAAAATATAAAGAACCAGCTATACGATATATATATTTCTACCCCAAAAATCCTCCCGAGCCTAAAACCGTTAAGCATGCAAGCCCTCTTTCTCGGTCTGGAAGCAACCCATTTATTTTTCTACCCAATATAGACGTTCTGTAACTTATTTACTATTATTAACCAAGTAAAGATCGTAAAAATATAGTCTGCTCCTGGAAGGAAGTAAATGAAAATATTAGTTGTTGGCTCCGTTGCTCTTGATTCCATAGAGACTCCATTTGGAAAAGTTGAGGATGTTCTTGGAGGTTCCGCTACTCACTTCGCGTGTTCAGCCAGTTTTTTTAGCGACGTGGCTTTAGTGGGTGTAGTCGGAAGTGATTTTCCAAAAGATCACATTGATTTCCTTAACGGGTTAAATGTAGATACTACCGGACTCGAAATAGCCGACGGCCTGACTTTCAGATGGAAGGGCTATTATGAATATGATCTTAACCACGCCCATACGCTTGAGACTCAGTTAAACGTTTTTGAGGATTTTAAGCCAAAATTGCCGGTAAAGCTGAGAAATCCCGATATCCTTTTTCTTGCCAATATCGACCCGGACCTTCAACTGGAGGTTGTCGATCAAGTCGATGGCGCTAAGTTTGTCGTCTGCGATACCATGAATTATTGGATCGAAAATAAAAAAAGTTCCCTCGATGAAGTTATAAAAAAAGTCGACCTGTGCCTTATGAATGACTCGGAAGCAAGAGAGTACTGCGATACCCATAGCCTTCTTGAATCCTCCCGTTCGATGCTTTCGATGGGGCCTAAGGCCGTGATATATAAAAAAGGTGAACATGGGGCTCTCATGTTTAGCGATTCGACTCACTTTTCAGCACCGGCATATCCCTTGGAGGACATCAGTGACCCGACCGGCGCCGGAGATTCTTTTGCGGGCGGCTTTCTCGGATATCTCTCAAAGACAGAAGATTTTTCAGAGCAGAACATCAGAAAGGCTATCATCTACGGGAGTGTCATGGCCTCGTATAACGTTGAGGGTTTCGGCACCGAAAGATTAGTCCGCCTGACACATGAAGAGATCGAGAACAGATTTAACGAATTTAAAGCGATCGCTCACTTCTAGTGCCTCTAGGTACTTTTTTTAAGGGAATGAATCTTCTTACTTTTTCTTGATACGCGCGATAATCGTCGCCGTATAATGAGACGAGCTTTCGCTCTTCAAAGATCGATCCGATTATAAAATATATACTGAAAGCGACAGTCATCGTCAGCCAACCGATTGTCATCTGCGGATCGCTCCACAACAAGACCATGGCGAAGAGATAGAGTGGATGCCTTGAGTATTTCATTATCCCCTCGGTTCTAAGAGGTTTTAAGTCGTTGTCAAGTTTTGCCGAAAAAAACTTCCCCAGCTCTCGAAGACCTAAGAAATCATCCTCTATAGATGTCGTTGCCGTGAACAAAAAAGCAATAAGCGCGAGTGTCTGAACTGCCTTTAAGAAGTAGAAAATCAGCCCTTCAAAAGAATATACCAGATCCTGCGGCAAGGGAGCGACCAGAAACAAAGCCAACAGAGAAACGATAGAAATTACCACGTAAATGATACGAAAAAAATGGTATGACCGCCTTAAGCGGCGATGCAAAAAATCCTTTACAGTAAGCGACGCCAGGATCGAATGGACGAGGGCCCAGAGTAAAAAAAGAAGCAAATATTTAAGTACCTGCGGATTACTTATTATAGATATCATCAGCTGATACTTTATCGTTTTTTCCACTCATTTCAATAAGTAATCGTATTTATATTGCCTACGATATGAATTTAGCACCGTCAAGCGCCGATGAGCAGGCACATTCGCCTGTCGGCAGCTTGGGAATAATATTAAAAATTAGTTCCTTTACTTTTTCGTTGTTCGCATTGAATATTTCGATGACTTCCTCCATCGAAACCGGATCGATATCGGGTACATCCTCTAAGCCAACGTCATAGTCTGTTATCAGCGAGATATTCAAATAACACATTTCAAGCTCTCTAGCTAAATGATTTTCCGGGTACTGCGTCATATTTATCACTTCCCAGTCCTGTTTCGAAAACCACTTGCTCTCGGCTTTAGTTGAAAACCTGGGGCCCTGTATTACGACGACGGTACCACTGTTGTGAACCTTTATTCCCATCTCTTTGGCCGCATCGATGGCAACCTTTCTCATCCCCTGGCAATAAGGCTCCGCCGCGCTTACATGGGTCGCTACCGGTCCATCGTAAAAAGTGTCGATCCTACCTTTAGTGCGGTCTACGAACTGATCGCATATAACAAAGTCGCCTGGCTTTATATGCGGCTGAAGGCTGCCCGTCGCGCAGGGACCGATGATCTGAGTTACCCCCACTTCTTTCATCGCCCACAGATTTGCCCTGTAATTGATCATATGCGGAGGTAGCTCATGGTTTCTGCCATGTCTGGGCAGAAAAGCGACTCTTCTTTCGCCGATATTTCCAATAGAAAGCCGGGCGCTTGGCGCCCCGTATGGGGTTTCTACGACAACTTCTTCAAGATCATCCAGTAGCGAGTAAAAGCCGGACCCGCCAAATATTCCAATCGTCGCACTTGCCTTCTCCATAAGTCTCTCCCTTAGTAAGTTCTTAGTTGACTACGAGGTCTTTGTTTGTCTTTAGATCGATATCAATTATTTTTTTCTCGGTACTACCCGGCGACCAATATCTTATTTTTATTCTTTCCTCATCCTTGCCTTTACTGTAAGCCCCCGTGACCCCGGCTGCTTCAATTACTATCTCTTCGTCAAGCTCGCCCCTGATCAAGGTGGTGGGTCCGGTAAAGTCGACAGCCTCAAGCAAAAGGTCATGATCTCTCGCGAGTGATGTTATTCGCTGATTTTCCTTCTCGTTTCTACCGATTACTATGCGCTTACCCTGAAAGAAACGCTGACGCCCGACCTTGAGAAGAAAGAGATCGTTTCTGGACGGCATGTCGACGATCGCAAGAAGGTTCTTCATCCGCATAGTAAAATCTTTATCTGTTAAAAGGCAACCCCCCGCCGGACAAGGATAGTCATTCATACCCAGTTTTTCAGCCATCTCTATCTGGGGTTTACGCGACCTGCCCTTGATTTCCAGAAACTTATTCCGGTCTACCCAGCCACGCTCTTCCGGGATCGACGGCTTTAAGAGTTTTGCGGATAGCGGCCTTACTATAAGTCCCGTGAGACCGGATTCTTTCTCGATTGTGACCATCGCGTCAGGTCGCTGCGACATCGGGCGCTCGCCGAGAACCTCCCCTGTCACCATAAAGGACGCTCCCACCTCATCCATATACTCCCTACCTTTTTTAAACATCAGTATTCGGCAGTCCAGACACGGGTTAATGCCGCTGCCATACCCGTGTTTCGGTTTCTTGATAATTTCGATAAAATCCTCAAAGACGTAAAATGTCTTTAATTCGATACCATATTCGATGGATGCTTTTTTTGCCTCAAGACGACAGCTATCTTTTGAAGTACAGGTGCAAAAAGGGGTGACATAGCTGAGAGCGACAACATCTACCCCTTGTTCCTGAACCATCCTTACGGCAATCCTGCTATCAAGTCCTCCCGACAACATGGCAAGCGCTTTTATTTTTCCACTATTATTTTCCGTCTTCATCAAACCTCGCAAGTCTTTGAATTGTTTATATGATAATAACGGTATTCTAAAGACAATAAAGTCTATATACAAATATCTTTAAGATGTTCGTCGCTAACGACCTTTATACCGTGTCTTTTAAGTAAAGCCGCCGTCACCCCGTGTCCGGTCCGCCTCTGGCCGGTAAAGGTCCCGTCATAAATATGTGTAGACCCGCAGGACGGGCTATTCTCTTTTAAGATCGCCATCTCTATCTTTGACTTGGCCGCTTTTTCAAGTGTGATAGCAGCGCCGTTAATAAAATAAAGACTCAGATCAGATCCATCTTCGGATACTACCCTGGCCTTGGTATCCAGTACATCGCTTCCGTCACCGCCGATTATTTCGCATCTCTTTCTAGGAACCAAAAGACCGGATTCGAGCTCCGGGCAGATGCCGATAAATTGCTTTTCTGATGCCAAACCGGTCAATCGATCACTGCGGCTTTCCCCGCCATCGAAGCGACACTTCTCTCCCAGAAGACATAGGCTCACCAATACGGTCTTCAATCAATACCCCTTACCTTACAATTATTTCGTAATCCAGTTCATTTATAGCTGACCCCGTGAAAGTGATGGATGAGGGCGTCAGGTGTTAACGGTGTTACGTTTTATTCTTCAATTATTATCTCTACCCTTCTACTCCCCCAAACCCGCTCTACGCTCTCTCCTTACTCTTACTGTTTACTCCCTACCTCGACCTTTCGAATCGGCTCCCTGCTCTCTATTTTCTCACTGTCACCTTGCTTTATCCCCATAGGGATGTTGCTTGCAAGTCTCGATTATCATTGTCGACCTCCAAAAGGCGCCGACCACCTCAAAACGCCGCAACATCGTCGCTTCTCAGTCCTTTGATTCTTCACACCTAGGACTATTATTAAAATAGCCCGGCATTTTGATGTAAGCGTTAAGGGTGCAAACAATTGTCAGATGGTTGCTTTAACGAGCGAAAAATCTCCGTCTTCTTCAAAATATGCTCTACAACCTTTTTCGCCGGTTAGTATAGAGACCATGCGTTAACTCTTCCTTATCATTATTCCTACTACTCTTCACAGTTATTAAAAGTTTTCCTAGTGTAAATTGTCGTCCGGATACTTATAATACATATATTATGGTAGATGAAATGACAAAAGAGGTTAAGAGCCACTTTCTCGATCCACGGAATGTCGGCACGCTGGATAGACCAAGCGCGGTCGGTACGGCCGGTAGCGTCGAAGAGTGCGGAGATATTGTAAAGATCTATATCAGGGTCGATTCTTTTAAGATAACCGACATCTCTTTTTTAGCGGAGGGATGTCCGTCGGCGATAGCATCGGCCAGCATGACAACACAAATAGCGAAAGGTCTGTCCATATTCGAAGCATCGATGATAACCGGCGATGCGGTAAGCAGTGCTCTCGGTGGCCTTTCGGAACACAAGCTTCAATGTTCTAATCTGGGCGCGAACGCTCTTAAGTCGGCGTTGGAAAATCTAGTTAGCGGTGATTTTTTAGAAGAGACTTCAAGCGAAGGAAAAAAGTCGGCTGTGGCTATGAGTGGCGGCGTGGACAGCTCGACCGTCGCGGCCCTCTTGGTAGATGATGGTAAAGACGTAATAGGTCTCACAATGAGACTTCACGATAGCCCGGCAAATGGCGAGATCAGCAAAAGCTGTTGCTCGCCAAGAGATATCGACGACGCCTGGTCAGTCTCCAACTCTATAGGCATGCCACACTTTACCATCGACCTAAGGAAAGAGTTCAAACAGCATGTCGTCGATGATTTTTACAGTGAATACATAAAAGGTAGAACGCCAAACCCTTGCATTCAATGTAACCGTAAAATAAAGTTTACAGCCTTAAAAAGTATTGCTGAAAAACTAGGTGCAAAAAAAATATCAACCGGTCATTACGTAAAGATCGACTACGACGGGGTAACTGACCGCTACGAGGTCCGAATGGCTAAAGATAGGAGTAAAGACCAGTCATATATGTTTTGGGGAGCTGACCAAAGCGTTCTTGCCACCTTCGATGCGCCGCTTGGCAATATTGATAAAAGTGAAGTGCGCGAACTAGCAAAAGGATATGATCTCCTTGTCGCTAAAAAAGCGGAAAGCCAGGAGATCTGCTTTATCCCCGACAACGACTATCGGGGTTTTTTGAAAGATCGAGGTTACGCGCCTCTGCCCGGTCCGATCATTGATAAAATGGGTAAATCCCTTGGAACTCACGGAGGACTTCCCTTCTTTACTGTCGGCCAGAGGAAAGGATTGGGTATTGCCAGTAATAGCCCCTTGTATGTGACGGACATCAAGCCCGAGACCAACACTCTGATCGTAGGTCAGAAAAGCGACTTCGACAAAGCTTCTTTAATCGCTAGAGAGTCTAATTTCATTCCTTTTGACAAGTTGACTAAGGATATCGATGTTGAAGTGAAATATCGCTACAACATGCTGCCTGTTCCTGCCCGAATATTTCCACTGGAGGACGAAAGCATCAAAGTGGATTTAAAATCAAAGTCCGATACCGGCATCGCACCGGGTCAATCAGTGGTTTTTTATAAGGATGATCTCGTTATCGGCGGTGGCATCATATACGAGTAGCCTTACCGCTATTCTTTATGGATCCTTCATTCATGCTACCTGTCCTAATACCTTCCATATCCAGACAAACATAGATAAATCCGATACTCTTGATAGCTCTGACTAGGGCTTTCCTGACCTTCAAAGCCTCGGCCATATCCTCTTGATCGACCTCTATTCTGGCGATCTCTCCATGCCATCTCAGTCTGGTTTTTTTAAATCCGAAACCCCTAAGCGTCTCTTCTCCACATTCCACTTGAGATAATATTTCAGGGGTTATTTCAATGTCATAAGGTACTCTGGATGAAAGGCACGCGGATGATGGTTTGTCCCAATTTGGAAAGTCAGACTTTTTTAAGAGAACCCTTACCTCCTCCTTTTGAACGCCGGCCTCAAGGAGCGGGCTGATCACCCCAGCTTCAAGCGCTGCACGTCTTCCCGGCCTATGGTCATCGATATCGTCATAGATGGTACCGTCCATCACGGTACAGATACCTCGCTCGTCGGCGACTTTGTTCAGTATCGCGAAGAGATTTTTCTTGCAGAAAAAACAACGCTGCGTTCCGTTTTTAACATAATCCGGATCACTGAACTCTGTCGTTTCAACGATCAGCCATGTCGCTCCCGTGAAGTCAATGACCTCCCTGGCACTTCCCATGTCATTCCTGGGATAGGACGGTGAACTTCCGGTAACGGCTATAACGTTTTCTTTTCCAAGAACAGATAGCGCTTTAAATAGAAGTAAGCTGCTGTCTACGCCGCCTGAAAAAGCGATAACGGCGCTTTTATGCTTTAAAAGCGAAGCTTCCAGTAATTTTTCTTTTTCGGTTATAGTCAAATTTGCGATGTCAGTCAGCGTCAGCTCTCTACGACGTCCCCGTCCATCCTATCAACTTGCACGCCTTGCTCCTCTAAGTACTTGACGCCTCTTTCAAGCGCTTCATCATCCGCTTCCATCTCAAGTACTACCCAACCCATTTTTTGTTCGACGTTAGCGCGCCTGATGTTTGTGATGATCCCATAGTTCTTTCCCAGATAATAGATCACCGGTTCCTGTATCTGCTTCTCAGGAAAGGTCAAATGAACCCGAATACCGCTCACGACTTACCTCCTTTTTAATTCCTCTTCCATCTTCTTAGTATTCCCCGAAACATATCCCAAATAAATTCCGTCTCCTCGGTCTTCATCATCTGGTTGATGAAAAGATATGAACCGACTCCAAGAGTAAGGCCTACGATAAGGCTAAGCAAGTTTGATGTAAAGCCCGTGCCGCTAAAAACCGGCAGGCTGATCGCGATGACGATCAAAAATGCCGAGACGATCGATATGGCGGTAAACCTCATTACTTTCTTGACCATATTTCTTATCCCGAGCGGGCCTATCCTTTTTCTTAAAGCAATAAGAAGAAGTGTTGTTGTAAAGGCGTAAGTAATGCTATTGCCCAAAGCTAAGCCGGCTACCTCAAAATATCTGACTAATATTATATCTAAGACGATCATGACCGGAACGCCGAGAGCGTTCATCTTCATCGGGGTCATCGTATCTTTTAGCGCATAAAATATTCTGGCCACGAACATATGGAGAGAGAACGGCAAGAGTCCCAGCGCGAAATAAGACAAGACTTCAGCTGTTTTTATTCCACCGCTGACACTAAAAGCGCCGTGACTAATTGTAGTCAGGATGATCGGTTCACTAAGTACAAATATGAAGGCGGTCGCCGGCAGGATTACAAAGGCCGTTGTCCTGACTCCGAGCGAAAGATACTCCTTTATGCCGTCTATATCGTTTTTTGACGATCTTTCCGCTATGTACGGGAAAAGCACTGTAGCTATTGAGACTGCCAGGATGCCGTATGGAAGCTGGTAGAACCTCCAAGCGTATGTCCAATATGAAAACCCGCTATCAAATTGAAACGCGAGTATGTTTACAACGACTTGGCCTATCTGATTTGAAGCCACGTATCCAAAAACGGGAACAGACAAAACCGCTAATTTTAAGAAAGTCTCATCCTTAAAATCGAGGACCCAGTGGTGTTTGTAGCCGACCTTCAGTAGAGCGGGGATCTGCACAAGCGCCATCGCCGCAACACCAAAGGTAGTTCCAATAGCCAGACCGATTAAGGCCGCCTCAGGGTTACTTTCGCGAAGAGGCATATAGATAAAGACGACAGTCGCTATGGTGACCAGGTTATTAAGTATCGGAGCAGCGGCGGGAACCTTAAACTTTTTTAGTGACTGCAGGACCCCGTTCATGATCGAGCAAGCGCCGTAAAAGGCTATCTCCCAGACAAAAAACTTAAAGAAAAAACTGGCAAACAGGACTTTTTTTGCGTCTCCGGGTACAAGAAAAGTCTGTGCCCTAATGAAGTAGAACGAGAATACCGTTCCGATTATCGCCATTACTATAAGAAAAAGTATCGAAATATTAGCGATGTTGGAAACGACCCTCCACGCCTTTTCCTTATCTTTTACCAGATGGTCCATGAATATCGGAATAAAAAGAGATGTAAGAATTCCCCCAAGGACCAGCTCGTAGAACATGTTGGGAATAGTGTTCGCGAGATTATAAGAATCGGCGAGGTTAGTGTTTCCTAGAGCGTAAGCAAGAACAATGATAGCTAGAAAACCCGTCACGCGACTGATCGTCGTATATAAAGATATGGTCGCCGTTGACTTTGATAACGACGCTGTCTCTTCGCTCAAATTTCCCCTCAGTTTTTGCAAGCTCGCAATATTATAGGGGTTTAAAATGAGCCCGTCGAGTGTAAGTAACTTGCAGTAAATACTTTTTATGGTAAGATTAGGTGTTTTTTGACTAGTTTATGGAGGAATTAAGTGGCTAACAGCAAGTCTCAGGAAAAGAGAATCAGGCAATCAGAGCGGGCCAGGATACGTAACAAGAGCGTAAAGAGCAAGATAAAGTCTAATATGGCCGATTTTGAAAAAGCAGTACAGGATAAAGATAAGGAAGCCGCTGAATCGAGCTTGAAAGATACGATCAAGTCGCTGGATAAGGCCGCTTCAAAAAATATTATCCACAAAAATAACGCGGCAAACAAGAAGTCGCGCCTCATGAAAGATTTAAATTCAATCAAGTAGTAAGATATTAATTAGCTACTGAATATTAATTAGCTACTGAGTCGACAATAAATCTCTCTAGAATCAGTCTATTCCCTTCTAGACCCTGTTTTCTGCGGAGATCAGAGGCTGCCAATAGTTCGAGCATGCGCTTTAACTTATCGAGCGATACGGATCTTAGTTGGGCCTTTAGATAATACACGCGTCCCGGAGAGATCTTAAGATATCCTGCGATCTCTTTATCGGGGACCCCCTTGTCGTAATATTCCTTACCTTTAAGAAGAAGAGTTATCTGCTGCTCCAGAAGGTAGAATATCTTTCCGATCTCATCATCTTCATCTAGGATTGCCGCCAGTAGATCCAAGGATGAATCGACGTCACCGACAACCACTTTTTCAATTAGATCAAAGACCTCAGCTTCAGCGCTAAGAGATATTACATCCTTTACATGATCCATGTCGACCTTCTTGGTGCCGTCGGCGTATAAAGCGATCTTCTCTATCTCAGAGCTAAGCCTTCTTAAGTCGGTTGAACCTATCTGGCTTAAAAGCTGTACTACCTGATCGGTTGGTATTTTATTCCTGCTTAAGAACTCATCCTTTATCCAATACTTGACATTCCTCTGCTCGATCTTATATTCAAAGACATATCCATGCGAATCACACCTCTTAAACAACTTAGTGCGTTTGTCGACGTTTGGCTTCTTTGATCTATTTAGGCCTGTCTGGACCAGCACAAGAACAGTGTGGTGCATCGGATTCTCCACATAATCCACCATCCTGTCTCTGTCTCCGGAAGAAAGCCGCTCTATATCCTCAACCATGACAAGCCTCTTTTGGGATAAGAAAGGGGGTGTAAAGCACGCGTTAAGTATGTCGCTTACATCGCAAGGCGCCGTAAACCTCTCCATATTCAGGGTAAGGTCTCCGCCTTTTTCCATTATCGTCTTCAGGCGGACTATAGCTTCATCCACTAAATATTTTTCGCCGCCATAGAGAAAGTATACGCGTTTTAGATCTTCGATCGTCTTAGTCTTGACCATACTTTCATTGTGTCAGTGTTGATGATTGCGGTCAATAAAAATGAACTCGTATGCGCTAAGAGATTTAGCAAACAGCGAAAAGCCAGGAAACGCAATAAACGCAATCCGTCAAAGCGTGCAAAGACTCCTGCTGTCATCAAAAAAGCTAATGATATTTAGAAAATCATATGTTTTTTCGGATTCTTAACTAAGACAATAATTCAGTAAGGTGTCCCCGGAATTATTAATACGCTGTCGGCCATATCTCATATCTCTTTCCATCACTTACGATCTCTACGGATGAGTCTTCATCGGTTCGCCACAACCTGACACCGGATGACCTCATAAGATCCAAGGTCGATAAGTGCGGATGACCAAAGGAGTTTTCTTGGCCGACTGAGATTATCGCCTCGATCGGCATTACAGCTTCGAGAAATTCCTCGGTCGTTCCGTTTCTTGAGCCGTGATGAGAGACCTTAAGCACTTCGGCATCTATCTCTTTGGGGTAGTCTTTGAGCAACTCGGAGATCGAATCTAATTCAATGTCTCCGGGGAAAAGAAGATCAAATTCTTTATATGTGACCATTACCACAAGAGACTCGTTATTAGCGTCAAAATCCTCGCCCGCGTCATATTCATCCTCTGGGCTAAGGATGTCAAACTCAATCTCGTCGACCTCAAAGCTGTCTCCCTCGCTTACCAT
>SDBV01004204.1_pt1 | contig 20859 bp, 16 predicted proteins | sample 2277081 | NCBI WGS metagenome assembly SDBV01 (sample SAMN10402039, study PRJNA504765) | marine sediment metagenome | isolation source: marine sediment core GS10_PC15, 223 cmbsf | place: Arctic Ocean: Southern Knipovich Ridge | collected 2010 | reverse complement strand
TGCGCCCTGTCGAGGAAGGCGCCGAGGCCTTCGGTGACGAACTCGGCGCATTCCAGGAGTGTGTCAGCGAGCGGATCCGAAAACGTCGGACTGTAGTTCACGCCGTAGAACACGCCACCGCCCATCTCGGTTTCAGCCACGACAACCTCGACGGCCCACGGGATCCCGTCGACCTCGAACGCCTTACGGCGAACCCAGTTTCGGTGCACGCCGAACCATTCACCGAAGCATTGTCGATAGTGGTCGTCGGGGATTCGGCCCAACTTGGACGGCTTCGGACGGCGAGCATGGTCTTGCATCGCGACGAGAAGATCTGTGATCAGGCGAGGGTCGCGCTCGAAATCGGCGAGACGCTGAGCGCCGACTTGTTCGCACACGGCCGCGGCTTTCTTCGTGCCGGTGAGACCGGCGAACTGACGCACGAAGTCGCGGACCGTGATGTCGTAGCCGGCGGCGATATGGCTGAACACGAGCCGCGCGAGCGCCGTCGCGTCGTAGTGATGCGGACTTGTCGGGTCGGTCGGAATCGGCTTCGCCCACGACCCGTCAACCGAAGGCTGGTAAGAAACGGCATCGACCGTGTCAGCCGATTTACCAAGCTCACACCGACGATCGTGGACGTCGATTCTTACCGATGCGTGCGGGTTGAACAACGCGAACCGGCGCGCCCATCCGAACGGATCGAACATGTCTGCTGCTGATGCCGGCAACGACACGACGATCTCGGTGCCGCCCGTGCGTGACGACTCGGTGCGGTCGTGATCGATGTGGAGCGCGCCGGCTGGGTCGACAGACGCTGCGATCGCGTGCCGAACGCCCCGCGCTTCAATGATGACCGGGGTGTCGCAGCCGAGAGCATGCGGTATGCCGAAGACTGTCTTGATCGCATTTCCTTGCAGGCCGCGAGTCGGGGCGCGATACGCGCTCTTGTCTGACACCCGGACGTCGAAGTTGAGAATCCGCTCGACCAATTCGGATGGCATCCCGGGCCCGTTGTCATTGATCCCGATCATGAGATGAGCATCTGTGAGATCAACCGCGATCGCAATCTCGGGTCGAACGCTTGCCGTTTCAGAAGCATCGAGAGCGTTGTCGACGAGTTCCTTCACGATGACAGCGGCGAAGTTCGATGCGAGCTGTCCCGTCTGAGCCTGGAGTTCCTTTCGATCGAAGTATTCGGCGGTGCGCGGTGTCGCAAAGGTCTGCCGATTCAGTGTCGCCGCGGTCATGACGGCCGTCCGCGGGGCACAATTTGCGAAGCTTGCGAAACGTCGAAGCCAATTTCGACAACCTTCCTTACGCGAGCACACATAAATGAAAGTTGTCCAAAAATGGATGCAATGGCTTCGCAAGCTACGAAGTGCTGGTCAGAGCATGTGATTAGCATTGCTAACTGCGAAGGTTGCGAAGGCAACATCGCCGGTTTTGGCCTCATGACAGACACTCCGGCCGCAATTTGAGGCCGATCACGAGCTTCCGACGTGACCGTGAGTCTTTGGTGTCGTCGTATCCGTGCTCAGCGATCGCGGTGCCGAATCGGCGCCCAGACCATGGCCGTTCGCCGTTCTCTTCGGCCCAACCGACGTACGCGTCGTACAGGTTCTTGGCTTCGACGAGTTCGTCGTCGAGGTCTTCGGTGCGTTCGCGTAGGAATGTCGAGATGATGTCGGATTCGTCGCGGTACTTGCCTGTTTCGGCAGTCACGGCTTGGGCTGTTCCGAGGCCGGACTTGTGCCATTCGGCAAATCCTTCGATCGCCCAAGCCAAGATGCCTTCGCTTTGAAGGATGAGACGGTCTCGGAGTTCGGGGTCTTTCTGTTCGTCGCTGATCCGAACGTCGAACGGGATCAGTTTGATCCGTCTCCAGATCGCATGGCCGCTGCCTCGTATGCGTGGTTTGTGGTTTGTGCACAACCAAAATTTGGCGGCGGGTGTGAAGTCGAAGAACTCTTTGAAGAGGAACCGAGCCGAGATTTGGTCGCGGCCGGTGAGACTTTTGACTAGCGCTTCGTTGAGGACGCCACCTTCGTCTGTTTCGACCGTCGACACGAATCGGCGTCCGGGCAGCCGGGCGAGGTCGTTGGTTGCGCGTCCTGCCTTCCGTGAGACGAACATTTCGGCTGGAGCGCTCTGACCATAATTTCCGCTGATGTGTCGGATCGTCTCGAGGAACGTCGTCTTGCCATTGCATCCGGTGCCGTAGCTGATGAACAAGCATTCTTCGTTTGTCAGACCAGACATCGAGTACCCGACGGCGCGTTTGAGGTAGTCGGCGAGTTCGGTGTCGCCTCCCATGACGACGCTGATGAAGTTCTCCCACAGGTCGTAGGGTGCGTCAGGTTCATATGCAATCGGTGAGATCCGAGTCAGATGGTCTTGCCGATTGTGGTCGTGGAGTGCGCCGCTGCGTAGGTCGAGCGTGCCGTTGGCGACGTTGAGTAGAAATGGATCGGTGTCGAGCCTCGACGTCTCGATACGTATGTCTCGTATGTTCTCGGCGATGTTGACGATGGCGGCGAGGTGTGATGCTGATTCGCTCGCCATTGCCCACTTGGCGAGGGCTTTGGCTTGGTCCGGGTCGGCCCTGCTGGCGTCGAGGTAGATCGATCTTGTGGTTTCGTGTGCGAGTCGGTTGACGGCGCCAGTGGTATCGCGGTCCCACCGTTTGCCGTCCCAAACCAGCCAGCCCAGTCCCGTGCAATATCGGACGTTGTTGCCGTGGCGAGCAGCGAATCGTTCCGCGTTCCCAAGGTCCGTAAGACGTTGTCCGCCGGCCGGGCATTGCGCCGTTGAATCGTGATCTAGTTCACAGAGCGGGCATCGCGTTGCGGTGTCCATCATTCGACCTCAGTTGTGATCAGGTCGACGTCGGCCGGGTCGGCGGGTATGCCGACGAGCTGATTGCGCCGGATCCGTTCACATGCGCCGAGTGCGTTCTCTTGCCCACGAACTTTCGCGCCGACTCGTTTCGCCAAGGCGATAAGCGTCGCCGGGAACGGTGCAGGATTCGTGAATCCTGAAAGTTGGTAAACCGAGAGACCATCCCAACCGGATAGATCTTTCAACGTTGCGAGATGATCGACCGCTGGAACCAAGTGGTCTCTTGCCATGATCAGGACGGCTCGAACAAGTTCGCCGTAGGAGTTGCGGACGAGTGCGAAGTCGTCGGCGATGCCGCGATATCCATCGAACGCGTCGCGGACTTGCCGGCGGGTGAGCCAGAGCCAACTTCCAGATACGAAACCGACTAGATCCTCTATGGCTTCTGGCGACTCAAGCGGCAGCTCAAGCGAACGCCACCACGGCGCGAGCGGTGCCTTGGCCGCGACGATCGACATCGTCACTGGCTACGTTCCTTGGCCAGAATGGAGTTGATCGCGTCGGTCGACCCGATTCCGCTCCGTCGGGGGTTCACGCTGCGCCGCCCCGAGGCACTCGCGACTCGGCTTCGTCGGCCTCGCGCTGGGCCACGAACTCATGTAGCGCCGACTGCGGTATGAGTCGCCGTCTCCCAACATGAACGGACCTGAGAGCGCCAGATCCGATCAGCTCGTAGAGACAGGCCCGACTGACCCTGAGTTGTGCCGCCGCTTCGGGGACTGAATTCAGTAACGGTCCGTCCATAGCTATAGCCTTCCGTCAACAATGAACAGCTAGTTACTGTTCTTGCCGTTGACATTATCGAGCTATCCGCTACTGTCTAGAGGTGTTCGACGTATCGGGACAGTGGGACGGTCACTATTGGCGACCCATCCAACCCGGGGAGACCCAGCGGGCCAATGCACCGAGGAAGAGAAGCGGCGGAATGACCGAACTCGTGTGGAAATCCAGCACACCGGTTGGTATCGGGGCTATTCACAGATTCGAATATGGAGACCTGACGGTCGATGCAACGATCGATCTCGGATCCCAGTTCGAAGGACTCGCGGAACTCAAAGTCACGCCGCGAACCGGGCGAATTCGAAGTCAAGAATTCCAGTCGTTGCCCGTCGGGCGGCTCGCTCACGAGTGCCGCGCCCGTACCGCAGCGATGCTCCGTGAAAGCGCCGACATAATCAGCGACAGCGCCGATGTGTACTACGGCGAGGTGGCAGCTCAAGTAGCTCGCAGGACCTCCGAATCGTCTCAACCCTCGACACCGGAGTCATCCAAAGCCCACCAACGACGCCCAAATCATCCCTACACAGGCAAGGCGTACAAGGAAGCTCTTTCAGACGACGTCGACCGGCAGCCAATTCAGGCTCACACGGACGAAATCCTCAGCGCCCAACGGAGGCGAGATTGGGCCGAGAAGCTCACGTCTGATCCGAGACCAGGCCGACGAGGCCGCGCTGACGAGTCCTACGCACAACTCGCCGCCGACTATGTGGCGGCATGCCAGACGAGCACGACGCCGGTGAAGGATCTCGCCGACATCGCCCACCTCTCACCCAAAACGATACGGAACCACCTAAACGCGGCCCGCCAAAGAGGACTTCTAACCAGCGCTCCGGCTGGCAGATCTGGTGGCGAACTCACGCCCAAAGCCATCGACCTACTAAACGAGGAGCCAGAAACATGACCAGGCGAGCGCACGGTGACGGATCTATCTACTTCGATGAGAAACGAGAACGATGGGTCGGACAGCTCGACCTTGGACGTCGGTCGAATGGTCGGCGCAAATACCGTCGGGTAACGGCAAGAACCAAGTCTGAAGTTGGGCAACGTCTCCGCGAGATACGTGCCGAGCTGGATCTGAGCGGCGCCGTATCCGCCGGCGACCTCAGTTTCACCGCTCTCCTCGACTCGTGGCTCGATTCGTTGCCGGGCAAGATCGAGCCGGACACCGTTGACAACTATCGACGTATGACGGGTCACCTGATCCAGAGGATCGGCACGATCCCAGCGGGCAAAGTCGCACCGGATGACATCGAGACCGTCCTCGCCGACCTAGCCAAGAAGAAGTATGCGCGGTCGACGCTCGTTCGTATCCGCGGTGTTGCCGGGCAGGCATTCACCTGGGGTATGCGGCGCCGGCTCGTGACATGGAATCCCGCCGCTGTTGTCGAGATACCTCGGAAGACCAAGCAGGCGCGTTCGGGCCGGGCGCTGAACGCTGACGAGACCCGACGCTTGATCGATGCAGCTAGTGACAATCGACTCGGTGCGTTGTTCGTGATGGCTATCACGACGGGTATGCGACCGAGCGAGCTGACGGCGTTGCGTTGGGCTGATGTCGATCTCGACGCGGACACGGTGAGGGTGTGGCGAGCCTGGAAGGGTCAAGGCGATCAGCGAGCGCTCGGTGACACGAAGAACGCCGGATCGCGTAGGTCGCTGCGTCTCGCTACAACCGCAACGGATGCGTTGCGGAAACACCGGAAGATGCAAACGACGGAACGCCTCGCAGCCGGCCCGGCCTGGCCGTCCGAATTTGCCGAGCTGGTCTTCGTCGGCGAAACCGGACATCCGCTCGACCCGTCGAACCTGCGCAAGCTCGTGAAGCGCGTCGCGAAGAGTGCGAAGATCGAAGGCAATCTCACTCCGTACGATCTGCGTCACACATCGGCGAGTCTGCTATCCGATTCGGGCGTGTCGAATGAGGTGCTCGCAGATCATTTCGGCCACAAGACGACACGGATGCTTGAGATGTACTACAGGCACCGTGTCGTCGATGTCGTGGACGTTGCAGCCGACCCGATGGACCGCATTCTGGCCGACGCCAATTGACTCACGTGGCGTTCAATGACTCACCACTTGACTCACTTGAGCTACCAGAACGAGTCCGCACCAACCCTCGCAGGCCTTTGACCTGCACAAACGTGGAGCCTCCTCTCGGGATTGAACCGAGGACCCCTTCCTTACCATGGAAGTGCTCTACCACTGAGCTAAGGAGGCTTGAGCCGGTATTATGGCTCTTGCAGCGGCAGTCTGTGACTTTACTTTACGCAGCTTCAAAGGCGCCGTGTTCAGCCGATCACGTTGTTGGGATCGGGCCGGTTCTCGGGCGATGCCTGACTGTAGTCGCCGAAGGGACCGTCGCGACCAGCGACGGCCGCGCCCACGCCCTGAGTGGCGGCGACTTCGACGAAGCGGCGCCCCTCGGGGATGTTGCGCATGTAGCCGTCCAGAATCGGCCCCAATAACTGCGTGCTCGCAAGGCCCTGGTTCTCGTACACCTGATTGACCATCAGCTTCATCGCGGCGAGCTGGGCGACGGGGATTTGCGCGAGCTGTTCGGCTTGGCGGCGCACCTCGTCCTCTAGGTCGGCGAAGGGTACGGCGAGGTTGACGAGGTCGATGTCGGCAGCCTCCTTGCCGCTCAAGGCCGCGCCGCTCAGGGCAAGTTGTTTCGCTTTGGTGAGCCCCAGCCGGTAGAGCCACATGCCTGTCAGGTAGCAGCCCCACACTCGCGAATAGGGGGTGCCGATTTGGGCGTCCTCGGAGACAATGACCAGGTCCGCGCACAGTGCCATGTCGGAACCGCCTCCCACGCACCAGCCGTGAACTTGGGCGATCACAGGTTTGGAGCTGCGCCAGATGCTCATGAACTTCGGGACCACGCCGATGAACGGGCTCGTGGCGCCGATCATGTCCTTGCCCGGATCCCAGACCCCGTCGGTCTCGAGGCTCGGGCCCCACGCGTCGAGGTCGCCACCGAAGTCGAAGCCCGCACAGAACGCGCGCCCGGCGCCACGCAGGATGATCACCCGCACGTCCGGGTCGCGGTTCGCCCGGCCGACCGCCTGCTCGAGTTCGTCGGGCATGGGCGGCACAATCGTGTTCAACTTCTCGGGCCGGTTGAGCGTAATCGTGGCCACCGCGCCTTCCGTGTCGTAGAGCATCGTCTCGTAGGTCACCTGGCACTGCCTCTCATTGACAAATTGAAGTGAATTCACTTTACTATAAGTCATGGAATGGCAAAAGAAACGAAGTGCTGCCAGCCGGCGCCGACTCCTGCACGCCGCGCAGGCCGACCTCCTGGACGCCGACGGGGCGCTCCAGGTCGAGAGCGTCGCGTCGCGAGCGGACGTTTCAGTCGGGCTCATCTACCGCCACTTCGAGTCCAAGAGCGGGCTCCTCGCCGCCGTGGTCGAGGCCTTCTACGACCGCTACGAAAACGCTGTCATGGATGCGAACCCCGCGCCCGGGGCCAACTGGGCAACGCGAGAGCGAGATCGCACCGCACAGGCGGTCTCTTTCCACTATGGCGAGCCATTGGCGCCGCTCGTGCTGTCCCGGATGCACCTCGAGCCAGGCCCGGCGGCTGTCGAGGCCCGACGCCTCTCTCGCTATGTCGACCTGGCCGCCGACAACCTCGCGTTGGGCCAGCAGCGGGGCGAGATCCCTGCCGATCTCGACGTCCGCCTGGTCGGGGCAATGGTGCTCGGCGGCCTCCGCCAAGGGATCGCCGAGGCACTGGGGCGTAGTCCGCGGCCGCCGGAGAGCTTTGTCGTCGACCAGCTCTGGCAGGGCGTAGTGGCTGCAGTACGTTTCACCGCAGTGCAAGGAGGTGAAGCGTGCGTCTCGACGGCTTGACCGTACTCGTGACCGGCGCCGCGCGAGGCATCGGTCGCGCCACGGCCCTGGCGCTGGCCGACGCCGGTGCTCGCGTCGGAGTCACCGACATCTCGCCGGCCGTCGCCGACACGGCGGCAGCCATCCGCGACACCGGCGTCGACTCTGCCCACGCCTGCTTCGACGTCGCCGACGCCACCCAAGTGCGCGCTGGATTCAACGATCTGCACGACACTCTGGGTGACTTCGGCGCGCTGGTCAACGCCGCAGCCATCGTCGACAACATCGCGCCGATCGCCACCATGGCCCCCGAACGCTGGGAGCGCGAACTCGCCGTGAACCTCACGGGCGCGTTCAATCTCGTCCAAGCCGTGCTGCCCGCCATGATCGACGCAGGTTTCGGTCGCATCGTGGTCATTTCGTCAGGGGCGGCCCACGGCGGCCTCCACAACCAGGTGGCCTACGCAGCAAGCAAGGCCGGCCTGCTCGGGCTCGTACAGACGGTCACGCTCGAGCACGCCCGCCACGGCATCACCGCAAACGTCATCCTTCCGGGTCTCGTCGAAACCGAACTGGTCGCCATGATGCCGGCCGAAATCCGCGACGCCGCGGTCGCTGCGACGCCAGCGGGCCGCCCCGGCAAGATGGAAGAGGTCGCCGCGTTGATTACCTTTCTCGTCTCCGGCGACGCAGGTTTCATCAACGGCGCCGAGATCGACATCGACGGCGGGCTCCGCCTCAATACCACCTCGCTCGGTAGCCGCCGCCACCTCGAGCCGCGCGCCCGTTCAGAAATCGACACCCGTGACTGAGCGCGCGACACAGTCCGGCATCCCCCTCGCCCCGGTCTACACGCCTGCGGACGGCGCCGGTTGCGACTATGCCGAGCGCCTCGGCGACCCGGGCACGTATCCCTACACCCGCGGCACGCGACCGGCCACCCACGAAGGAGGCTGGATCCAACGCGAGCTCTCTGGCGAAGGCGATCCGAAGCGCTCCAACGCCCAGTTCAAGTACCTACTCGGCCATGGCCAGACGGGCCTCGACGTCATCGGTGACGCACCCACGATGGGCTGCCTCGATCCGGACCATCCATTCGCTCGTCACGCCATCGGCACCCAAGGCGTTTCGCTGGCGCACGTGCAGGACTACTGCGACCTGTACCGCGACCTGCCCCTCGACCGAATCACGATCTCGCACTCGCTTCCGGCGGCATTTGCCGTAGCCGGCCTGTACTGCGCGGCCCGCAGGTTGGGGTTCGAGCCCAGCGTGCTGCGGGGCTCGATCCTCCAGGTGCCCTACTACTGCGAAGACACCGGCTACGCCACACACATGCCTTTCGACCTGCGAGTGCGCCTTGCCGTCGACTCGATCGCCTTCTGCGCCGCACGCATGCCGAAGTTTCATTCCTTCGTGGAGGACACGTACTACATCAGCGACGGCGGCCTCGACGCCGTCGAAGAGATGGCGCTCGGCTTTGTCGAAATCCGGGGCCTGGTGCGCGAGCTGACGGCCCGCGGTGTTGAAATCGACAGCTTTGCTCCCCGCATCGCCATCCTCGTCAACTGCCGCATGGACCTCTTCGAGGAGGTCGCCAAGATCAGAGCGACCCGCCGCCTCTTCGCCCGTATGCTCCACGACGAGTTCGGCGCCCGCGACCCGCGGTCGCTCGCGGTGAACATCACCGCCCACTCGTCGGGCATGTCGCTGAGCGCCCAGCAGCCGATCAACAACGTAGTGCGCGCCACTACCCAGGCCCTCGCCCTCGCCCTCGCCAACGTCCAGGCGATCGAACTCTCCACCTTCGACGAGGCCTATCGCACGCCGAGTCCCGAAGCGCACATAGTGGGCCTGCGAACGCAGCAGATCGTGCAACTCGAATCGAACACGACCAAGGTCGCCGACCCGCTCGGCGGCTCATACTTCGTCGAGGCCCTCACCGACGAGATCGAGCGACGGATCTGGGACATGGTCGTCGCCATCGAAGCAAGAGGCGCCCCCGCCGATCTCTCAGACGGCGGCTGGTTCCGCAGTCTCTTCTTGGACGCCATGGAGCGCCATGCGAAAGCGGTTGCCGATGCCAGCCTGCCCAAAGTGGGCGTCAACATCTTCACCGACGACAGCGACAACCTCCTGCGCGACGTAACCGACGACAAGATCGAACCAGCCTACTGGCGCATCGCCGAGATGGCCGAGCACAGGGCGCGACGCGACAACGAGCGCGTCGACCACGCCTTGGGCGCTCTCCACGAAGCAGGGACCGACCGAACCGCCGACCTCATGGCGCCCCTGGTCACCGCCACCGAAGCGGGCGCGACGACCGGTGAGATGGCCGGTGTGCTGCGCAGCGCCTACGGTCGCCCGGCCGACCCGTACCAAACGCCGACGTGAGACCGCCCAAGGTCCTGATCGCCATCTTGGGTCTCGACCAACACGAGGTGGGCGCCATCGCTGTGTTACGTCTACTGCGGGACGCCGGCATGGAGGTGATCTACCTCGGCCGCTTTCAGCTGCCTGCCGATGTCGTGGCGGTCGCGGTCGAAGAGGATGTCGATGTCATCGGCCTGAGCTGTCATTCCTGGGAATACCTCCACTACCTGGACGAGCTGTTGGAACTCACCACCGCCCTCGACCCCGAGACCCCAGTGATCGTGGGCGGCTCGATCATCACGCCCCGCGACGCGCAGAACGTGCTCGCAAAGGGCATCGCGGCTGCGTTCGGCCCCGGCGTCGGGCCCGAAGAAATCGTCTCCACCATCTCGGCGATCGCAGCTCGGTAGCGACAAGTCAGCGATCGGCGCCGGATCACTACGCCGAACAGGCGAACACGCCCCGGAAGCGATCAACGCAACCGAGCCCGACTCGGCCACTCTCCCGCGAGGCAACGGACTGCGGCCTCATTCGATGAGGATGTTCTCCTCACGTTTGATTATGTCCCAGTTGCATTTCAGAACCGCTTTGAATTTCTCGAACTTATCCGTTTGGCTCTCATCAATGTCTGAGAAACTCCGACGAAACCTGTGGATCGTGAATCTGTTTTTCTTGAGCCCTTTCAATGCGTCGATCCTCGGCCTTCCGGCGGCCCTGCCGATTAGTTCGCTGAGCTTCACCCAGCCCAGCCCCTCGTTCTGATCGTCCACAACGTACACAAATTGACTGTGCGCCAAAACGCCAGTGCTCGCGTCAGCGAATGCGACCGGCGTGAGCGTACCGTGCGCATAACCTGTACGTAGTCGCGCATCTTGATCGAACTCGAGGTAGCTTGCATGCGAAGGTGCCGCTAGTGGATCGTTGACGAGGCCGGGCCCAATCTCCCATATTTGCAGGTGATGTGGCGCCCCGACATGGACATACCAAGTCACCCTAGTTGCGTAATCGGGCACGACTTTTGTTCCTTGTGCGAACGAGTCGACATCGACACCCTTCTCATCGCCTAGCACGTCCAGGTTCTCCGGTGCCTGATGCCCTTGCCAGTCTTCATAGCGGGTCAGCTGTTTGTTCGGGCCGTCGGCGCCGGCGGTCAGGCTCCAGTGGATCGGTTCCACCTCTTTCGCTCTCGCTTTCTTGCTCAGCTCGGCGTCGTAGACCTCGATCATTGCTTCAACGTCCGCGCTGAATGCCCAAAACCTTTGAAGAGAAAATTTGCGCGACGCAAAGCCCATTGCACGTTTAAGGATGCCAGGTACCGGTAGTTTTTGGTCCTCATAACGCTTGACGAGGTCGAAGAGATCGAACTTGAACTCCGCCCAGACTTTGACCTCCAGATCGCTATGCTTCGCCTTCTGGATTTCGCTTAGACGGGTGCGAAGCCAGTAAGTATCGTTGGCTTCTGCCCCTTTTAGAATCCACCGCTTATGTTTTTTGGAAGGATCCCCTTCGACCCACTCGGGCCTCACTACGCCGGTGTAACCCTTGATGGGATTACGTCGCTCGTGGCTGTATACAATATTCGAGAAACGGTCAACGAAAGACGCGAGTCCCGCCCGGCGCCTGCCTGCCAGACACGCGTACAAGACAACGTGGCCATAATGATCCTTCTGCCACCCTGCATCTTCGAGATATTTATATAACCCCTGCGCTGTCAATACCCCACCGAGAGTCGGTTCGCGCCTCGGCGATGCAGCATAACCGTGCTGAACGATCACAAGCGTCTCGTCTGGTGGAAGCAGCTTCGGATCATCGAGGCGATGAAGCTCGTCGGTCTCGGCTTCGGTGAGTTTCCCTCCCTGGCGGAGATAATACCATTTCGCTCGCGGGTCCCCCTCTGGTAGCTCACGCTTGTGCGCCATATGGAATGCGCGGTCGCGAGCTGCCTTCCAGAGGAGTTGGTCACCATACCCGGGCATTATTACCAAGCGTTGCACGGTCGCCGGCTCCGCCGCATGCCGCGTCTGGGTATGATCGAGCGGCGGCCCCGACCTGGCGGTCACGTCACGAACGGGCGGTGCAGTGTCGGTCCCGGCACCAGTATCAGCCGCCGGCGCCGCATCTCGCTGTCCACGCGACACTACGGCGCTGACCGCACGGTTGCCGGCTAGCCGTTGCAGACCGACGATATCCGCTCGTCCCAGAACATGCCCGGCAGCGAGACGCCCGCGCGCGTTGTGCGCGGCTCGGAGTTCAGTCATACGGTCGGCCCGTCGAACACGCACGCTCGACGCTCGACGTGACCGCGCCTCGCCGTCGTGATCGTGTTCGTTCGCTCCACCACTTGTGTACATCGCTACTGTGCGCCATCGTCGCTGTAGGTGGCCTTCTACTCTAGCGCCCGGATGCGGGGGTCTCCACCATTCTGAGGGCTCGACTGAGGTGTTTCTGAGCGCAGCGTTGCGTTGAGTGATCACAACCCGTGCGCACGAGTCCGATTTGAGGCCGCACATCGACCTGCTGCGGTGTGAGCTGGCCCTTGAACGACGGCATGGCGTTTCGGCCATCTGTGATGGTTCTTTTGACCATGGTGGCGCTCAGCCCCGTGCGGAGGCTGGGCAGCGTCTCGCCGGCCACTACGTCCTCGCGACAAGCCTGCCCACAACCCAAACGTCGGCCGCGAGGATAGTGAACTCGTACCGTCAACTCGCCCAGATCCGCCACATCACCCTCGATACCCAAGACAACGAGGCCACTGTCGTCACCCGCCGCACCCCACTCCAAGGCCGCATCCTCACCGCGCTCGACATCGACACCAATACCTGGGATAGAGCCCACATCGTCTGAAACCACCCAAAGAGACCCCCATGCAGGGGAAACACGCCCACGCCTAACCCTCCCACCAGCACTTTCGCCAAATTCAAGTCCGTCCAGGTCTTCACCGCACAGCCAGCTTCGACACACTGCCAGCGGCGCTTGCGCCACACGACGACGATCGGCCGGCCCGCCACCTCGAGGCCACGGACCATAGTCTTGGGCCGTTCCTTCGAGCATGCCTTCACGCCACACTCGTGGCAGCCCACGATCGTCGCGGTCGTCTCGACAAGCACCCGCGTCTCGCCATCGTCAGCGTCGACAAGCGACAGCGGTTTGAAGCCAGCACCTACATGCCGGCGCCGAAGGGCCGACTCTTCTCTTGTCTCCTTCATCTTCCTCACAGTTACGCCGGGCCCATTTGGCTCGACTCGCGGCACAACATCCCCAACCCCGCCCCGACGCGAAGAGCCCGAAAACATCGCTGCCATGGGCTGACGTGTCGAGCGTTCGCCAGGCGGGCGCCGCTCCGTCGAGCAAAATGACCGCATCGGTGTCGACCGTTGCGAGAACGCTTCCGGAGGTGGAACGCTCGCCTGGATCGTCTCCGGATGCGGAGGCGTGAGATGTCTCGACGTCTGGGGTCACGAAGGCCGGCCCGCGGCGACTCAGCCGTCGAGGCGGACTACGTCGACGGCGACTTCGAGCTCGCTCTCCTTGGCGCCCGTGAAGACGATGCCCTTGATCGGTGTGACATCTGAATAGTCACGCCCCCACGCGGTGGTAATGTGTTTCGTCGACGGAGCTAGGTCGTTCGTGGGGTCGAAGTCGAACCAGCCCGTCGCCGGGACATAGACCGAGAACCATGCGTGTGACGCGTCCGCGCCAACGAGTCGCTCGCGCCCCGGCGGAGGCGCCGTCTCGAGGTATCCGCTGACGTAACGCGCTGCAAGCCCGAGCGATCTGACACATCCGATCGCGACGTGGGCGAAGTCTTGGCAGACGCCCTTGCGATGTACCATTACATCGGTCAACGGCGTAGCGACGGTCGTGAAGTCGGGATCGTATTCGAAGTCTCGATGGATACGACTGTTCAGTTCTCGGACGGCGTCGAGCAGAGGCCGGCTCGGCCCAAACGAGGTCGCCGCGTATTCGGCCAACGCCGCGTTCACGCTAACGAGCGGAGAATCGAAACTGAACTCTGCCGCATCGATCGCCGCCGGAACGCGATTGTGCGCGAGCAAGTCTCGCGCCGCTTCCCACGATGTCTCGGACGGCGGTTCAGGGTCGCTTTCATCGATCTCGACCGTGCTCTGCGCCGTCACCGTGAGGCAATCGAACGAAGATTGAATCGAGTAGTACGAGCAGTTGTTGCCGAAATAGTCGACTCGGGTCGAGTATGTGTCGGGAACCGGATCGACCGAGATCGAACTCGATAGACACCGCTGCCGATCAGAGTCGCGCGGCGTGAGATAGGCCTCGTTGTGACAAAGACGAACGGGTCCGCCGTAGCTGTAGCGCGTGCGGTGCGTGACCGAGTACTTCAATGTGACACCTCTTCTTTCGTCACATCTTTGAGCTGCGTCGCCGGTAAGTGTGTGAAGTACCGCTCGGTGAGCGCATCCGATACTCCGAGCACGCCGGCGCCGATGTCACTGAGGAAGGACGCGAGACCGACCCGAGCATGGGTCGCTTCGACACATTCGGCGAGCGGCGGTATCTCGGCGAGTTGGGCTCGCGTTCGGGTGTCGAGGGCGACTCGTTCCTCTGGGTTGAGCTGCGCCGGCCCTCGCGTACGCGGCAACTCGGCGAGATTTTCGACGATCCTGTCGAGCTGATAGATCAGACTGCGTGGGTTCGTGTTGTCGAGCAGCAACAACTCGAGGACGGTCTCTACCGCCATCTGGGAGCGATAGCGACGGCGATAGATCACGACGCTCTCGGCCGCACGCAAGACCGACTCGTAGAGCAGTTGTTCCACCTGCTCTGTCCGACAGGATATCAGCGTCGAATCGCACAATGCGATGAGCAAGTGAGCTCGTTCGACGCGGCGCCCCGTATCGAGAAAACGCCAGCCCGGCTCACGCACCATCGACTCGTTCGAGAGTCCAGAAAGAGCGAGAAGCGATCGAACGGCCCGCGCCAGCAGTATCCCGGCGGCGGGGAGATCGGACGGACCCTCCGCGCGCATCGCTGCAATCTCGTCGTCGATGTCGTTGACGACTTGCCACGTATCGGTCGACATCAAGCCTCGAACCGCATGCGCGGCATTGACGAGCCCGTGAAGGCTCGACACGAGGCTGCCGGTCCGGTCGTCATCGCTGATCACCGAGATCAGCTCGTCGGTCGGGTCTTCGACCAGATCGTCGCCCGCCGTGAAACCCGGATAGGTGCAAGTCAGGTGGGTGACCGTTTCGAACAGCGTCGCGAGAACGGCGGCGGAAGTGCCGTTGCCCGCCCCGTTCGGTTCGGTCATTCCTGCCAGCACGGTGCGGAGCAGCCGGATCGTCGCCTCGGCACGCTCCGCGTATCTACCGACCCAGAACAGATTCTCAGCCGCTCGACTCGTGAGCAGATCGGACATGTCGACGGCACCCTGAATCCGCCCGGACCGGGACCAAATGCTCACGCGTTTTTCTGGCTCCGACGAGAGCACCCACGTATCTTTGCTGATCCCGCCCGCTTGGTTCGACAACAGGCCGGTCTGACCTTGCGGCGCGGTGCGCGTGAGGCCCCCCGGCATGACGATGTATGAGTCGTCTCGCGCGGTCAGAAACGCCCGCAAAACCGTCTGATGCGGGCGCAGACCGCCGTCGACGAACGCCGGCGCATGAGAGAAGCTCACGTGCTCCTGACCAACCCACATGTTCGGCTCGGCAGTGATGCGTCGCCGCCACTCGTCGAGTTCGCTCGAGTCGAGTTCGCGTCCGAATACCGGCCGAACCCCTGCTCTCCGATGGATACGACGTATCACCAGGTCGCTGAGATTGTCGAGCACGAAGTCGCGTTCGGCGCGCTGGCCACACCACCAGGTCGCGACCGACGGCAGACGAAGCTTCTGGCCCAGCAGCTTCTTCGCGATGCGCGGAAGGAACGGCATGAGCCCGGGATTTTCCAGGATGCCCGCCCCGAGGCCGTTGACGACCGTCACGTTGCCACGGCGCGCCGCTTCGACGAGGCCGGCAACGCCGAGGTGCGAGTCGCCCCGCAGCTCTAAAGGGTCGCAATAGGTGTCGTCGACGCGGCGCACGATTACGTCGACTCGTTCGAGGCCGGCGAGCGAACGCAAGTACACTCGTCCGTCACGCACCGTGAGATCGTCGCCTTCGACGAGCGTGTAGCCGAGGTATGAAGCGAGATATGCCTGCTCGAAGTAGGTCTCGTTCAACGGCCCCGGCGTGAGAACGACGATCCTCGGTTCGTCGGCACTCGGCGGGGCGAGATTGTCGAGGGTCGTCCGCAGCGTGCGGAAAAACAGCCCGAGACTGTGCACTTGGGTATCTCGATACAGGCTCGGGAAGACGCGTGCCATGACGGTGCGGTTCTCGAGCGCATATCCTACGCCGGACGGCGCCTGCGTCCTGTCGCCGATCACCCACATGCGCCCGTTCGGGCCGCGGGCGAGATCGGCGGCGTAAAAGATGAGCTGGTGCTCACCCGGCATCGAAATGCCGGTGCAGCTCCGCAAGAAGCCCGGGTGTGTTGCGACGATCTCGATCGGCAGAAGCCCGCTGCGGATCAGCTCGCGCGGCCCGTACAGATCCTCGAGGACGAGATTCAGCAGTTCGGCGCGCTGAGTCAGCCCGGCCTCGACGTCGGACCACTCGTCACTGCCCATGAGAAGTGGGATCGGATCGAGCGGCCATGGACGGTGCAGACCGGACGGATCGCCGTAGACGTTGTATGTCGCCCCGTCGTAGCGCAATAGGTTCGATGCCTCGCGACGACGCCTTTCGATCTCAGGCGCCCCGAGCGTCTCGAGCGATTCGAGTAGATGCGCCCAGCTATCGCGCGCGGTCGCACCGCCGGCGTTGATCTCGTCGTATGTGTCGGGCATGTATTGCCCGACGACATCGACGGCATTGTTCGAAATCGTCATTTGAATCGGGTCACCGCTCCGCCTCGGCACCGATCTGTCGGTCGGCAAAGTATGCCATAGAGGGTGAACAAATCGGGGCGGCCCCCTGGGATCGACTCGGAGTCGAACCGGTCATTGCACGGCCCCACCCATTGGGCCTGGACATGACCGGTTGGGTTTGGTCATACGAAGACGTCGATCCGATCGCGTTCGTGTCAAAGATTCGTCGGACGCATGAGATCCAACGTGTGGGGATAGTCGGCGTTCAGCTCGAGATCAGCCAACTCGCCGATTTCGCCTTGGGTGTGGCCCTGGACCGAAAACCGGCTGATCCGTCTTCCTTCGGCCTCGTAGGCATTCACGGGGAAAACGTCGTAGCCGCGCCCGCCCGGATGCTTGACGTGGTAGGTGCATCCGGCGATCGCCCGCCGGTTCCAAGTGTCGACGATGTCGAAAGTGAGGGGGGCCTGGACCTCGATCATTGGATGCAGGCAGTTGGGCGGCTGCCATGCGCGGTAGCGCACACCCGCGACGTATTCGCCCTGAGTCCCGGTGTTGCGGAGCGGGACACGGCGCCCGTTGCAAGTGATCACATAGCGGGAGTCGGTCAATCCTGAAACCTTGACCTGCACGCGCTCCATCGAAGTGTCGACCGACCGAGACGTGCCCTGGGCCGTGACTTCTTCGCCGAGCACGTTCCACGGCTCGATCGCGGTGCGAAGTTCGAGCGTGATGTCGCCCGCGTGCAACGTGCCGAGGACGGGGAACCGAAACTCGACGAACGGGTCGAACCACTCCGACTCGAAGTCGTAGCCGCCGCGGCGCAGGTCGGACGCGACTTCACGGATGTCGCGCTCGACATAATGCGGCAAAAGAAAACGGTCGTGGAGTTCGGTGCCCCAACGAACGAGAGGCTTGTCGTACGGCTGTTCCAAAACCAAGCGATGAGCGCACGCAACATGAGCGCCTGGACGAGGCTCATCTTGGCATGCGGCGGCATCTCGAACGAACGCACCTCGACGAGGCCGAGGCGCCCCGCGCCCTCGGTCGGCGTGTAGAGCTTGTCGATGCAGAACTCGGCGCGGTGTGTGTTGCCGGTCAAGTCGACGAGCAGATTCCGAAGTGCCCGATCGACCAGCCACCGGTTCTTCACAACCTCTCCGCCTTTTGGGAGCTGACTGAACGCGATCTCGAGGTCGTACAGACTCTCGTGGCGCGCCTCGTCGACGCGGGGCGCCTGCGATGTCGGGCCGATGTAGAGACCGCTGAACAAATACGACATTGCTGGATGGTGCTGCCAGTACGTGATGAGGCTCTGAAGCAGGTCGGGGCGTCGCAGCACGGGCGAGTCCGCCGCGTTCGCGGCCCCGAAGGTGAGGTGGTTGCCGCCGCCTGTGCCGGTGTGGCGTCCGTCGAGCATGAACTTCTCGGTGCCGAGCCGAGTGTCGCGCGCAATCTCGTAGAGGTCGATCGTGTTGTCGACGAGTTCTTCCCAGTTCGTCACCGGATGGATGTTCACCTCGATCACGCCCGGGTCGGGCGTAACGAGTAGCCGCTGCAATCTCGGGTCGCGGGGCGGCTCGTAGCCCTCGATCACGACCGGCATGTCTGAGCGGTCCGCGATCCGCTCGACAATCGACGTGAGTTCGAGGTACTGCTCGAGCCCTTTGACCGGCGGCATGAAAACGTGCATCCGCCCGTTTCGGGGCTCGAATCCGATCGCCGTGTGCGGTATCGCCTTGGTGACTACTTTCGGCGGGGCGTGCTCCGCGTCGCCCGGATTGTCGACAAGGTCGTCGCTATCGTCGAACTGATCGCGTCCGGCGTCAAGGGCTGGGTCCGGCTGTTCCTCCCAGGGGAGTTGGTCGAGCGGCATCCGGTACCCCATCGGCGAGTCGCCTGGGACAAGCACCATCTTGCCGCTTCGGAATCTCCACGCTGCCGTTTGCCAGCCTTGGTGCGCTCGATCCCACCTCAGCGGGATCACGAATCCGACCGGATTGGCCAACCCGCGCGCCATGACCCCGGCAAGGTGCTTGCGCTCTCGCGCATATGTCGAATCGACGTCGTCTTCGGCTACGCCGCTGCGCGCGTCGAGCGGATCGAGGTTTTCCGGAACCTGTTGCTCGCGCCACAGGTAGTAGAACGAGTCTTCGAATCCGGGCACCACGTAGTCGGGGTCGATACCCAGTTGGTCGACGAAGTCGTACGCGAACCGGCGGGCGTCGTCGACCGTCGCCCCGTAGTCCTTTTCGGGATCCGCGAGCAGGTTGGGGTTGCCCCATGTCTTGGCGCCGTCGGTTCGCCAATAGATGCCCATGAGCCAGCGCGGCAACGACTCGCCCGGATACCACTTGCCCTGCCCGTACAAAAGCAGGCCGTCGCGGCCGAAGCGGTCTTTCAACTTCAACGTGAGAGCGCGGGCCAAAGCCCGCTTTTCGGCGCCGTCGGGCGCATAGTTCCACTGGTCGCCGTCCATGTCATCGACCGAAACGAACGTCGGCTCACCGCCGAGTGTCAACTTGACGTCGCCTGCGTCAAGGGCGGCGTCGACTTCATGGCCGAGCCGGTCGATGCGTTCCCATTGTGCGTCGCTGTAAGGCTTTGTCACTCGCGGATCTTCATGGATTCGCACGACGCTGTTCGAGAATTCGAACTCGACCTCACACGGTTCGGTCACTCCGGTGATCGGCGCCGCCGCTCCCGGGCTCGCCGTCGCTGCAAGCGGGATGTGACCTTCGCCGGCGAAGAGACCCGATGTCGCATCGAGGCCCACCCATCCCGCCCCCGGGATGTAAGTCTCGGCCCATGCGTGCAGGTCGGTGAAGTCGGCTTCGGGCCCAGACGGCCCGTCGAGCGATTTCACGTCGGCCGTGAGCTGGATCAGGTATCCCGACACGAAACGTGCCGCGAGACCGAGGCTGCGCAAAGCGTTGACGAAGAGCCATGCAGTGTCTCGGCGTGAGCCGATCTTTCGGTGCAAGGTCTCCTCGGGGGTCTGGACGCCCGGCGCCATACGGACTGTGTATGCGATGTCGCTTGCGAGGCGCTGGTTGATAGCAACGAGGAAGTCGACCGTCTTTTGCTCGGATCGGTCGACGCCGGTGAGCCATTCGCCCAGATGCGACCCCGGCTCAGATACCCGCAAATACGGGCCGAGTTCGGCTTCGAGTTCTGGCTCGTATGCGAACGGAAAGGTCTCGGCGTACTCGTCGATGAAAAAGTCGAACGGGTTGATGACGGTCATGTCGACGATCAGCTCGACGTCGATCGTCAACTCGCGCATTCGCTCTTCGAAAACCAGGCGTGCCATCCAGTTGCCGTACGGGTCCTGTTGCCAGTTGAGGAAATGTTCACCTGGGCCGACATCGAGCGAATATGACTCGACCGGAGTTCTCGTATGAGGTGCGGGGCGCAATCTCACGATGTGCGGGCCGACGTTGACGAGGCGGTCGAAGCGATACGCCGTCTTGTGGTTGAGCGCCACGCGAATCATCTGGTCGTACTTCCCTGTTTCGTATTGGCCGCGAAGAGCGGGCACGGCGGCGCATGTCGCGTGAGCGTACCCGCTGTGGAATGACCGAAATACCGTCCGAAACAAACCCGTCACGCACCGTGTGGTGTCAAACGCGCGCGGGTCAGCGACGCTCTGACCAGGCGAGAAACGGAACCGAAACATCTACGACACATCAACGACATCGAGATGTCACCTAGCCGCAACGGAGTGCACATGGATTTGAAACTCCGTGCCCGTACTTTGGCTGCAATGCCGTGCGCAACGACGCGTGCGTAGATACTCCACAATCGACTGACTTGGGAGGACTAAATGTCAATCGAGGCTGGGTTGGCAATCGACGCGTTGTTCGTGTTCATTGCCGCCGTACTCGTCATATTCATGCAGGCCGGTTTCAGCATGCTCGAAGCAGGCCTGACACGACGCAAGAACGTGTCGAACATCATGATGAAGAACGTGATGGACTTCTCGGTTGGAGTCCTGTCGTTCTTCATCATCGGATATGCCTTGGCCTTCGGGCTCGACGGCAACGGACTCTTCGGCTGGGGCGGATTCTTCCTCGGAACGGGCGCCGAGGGCGGCGCCGGCG
>SDBV01004203.1_pt1 | contig 20866 bp, 15 predicted proteins | sample 2277081 | NCBI WGS metagenome assembly SDBV01 (sample SAMN10402039, study PRJNA504765) | marine sediment metagenome | isolation source: marine sediment core GS10_PC15, 223 cmbsf | place: Arctic Ocean: Southern Knipovich Ridge | collected 2010 | reverse complement strand
TGCAGGGTCACTCGCAGGCCGTAACATGGTCAGTTTCACAGCTTCGACATTTTCGACGATGCCGCCCCAGCCGCCAACTTTTATCAAACCGAAGATGGTAAGCAGCACCGAACCGACCAGAAGTACGATAGTCTGGATCGACTCTGTTACCACCACAGCCATAAGCCCGCCAACTATTGTATAAAGTCCGGTCAGCAGTGTTGCCCCTATAATGCTGTACAAGATCGGGATACCGAATAAGCCCTTAAGCACCACGGCACCGGTATAAAGTGTAAAACCAATATGAATAAATATTGCCGAGATGATCGACAGACCCGCCAGCCAGTCACGGCAGGATCGGTTGTAACGTCTCTCAAGAAAATCCGGCAGCGTCGCAACCCGTGAACGGATATAGAACGGAGCGAAAAACAACGCAAGGACTATTAGTAAAAACGGCGCCATCCATTCGAAGTTACCTGCTACAAGTCCATTGTTATAACCTTCCTGGGCAAAGCCGACCAGGTGAATGGTCGAGATGTTTGTTGAAAACAGTGCCAGCCCGATCATGGGCCATCGAAGCGAACCGCCGGCAAGAAAATAGTCCCTGCCCCCTTCGGTACCTTTACGGGATCGCATCCCTGTCCAGCAACCGATCCCGACGATGACGACAAGGTAAATGACAAGTACCGCCTTATCGATAAAATTCAGTGAGTCAGCGCCAGCCGCAAGTACATTTGTAAGCATTTAAAATCCTTTCAAGTCAGCTATAGTTTTCCACTTCCTCGGTTGCGATCTGCGACCATTGCCAAAGCCGTTTTGGATCGCGTCGGACCGTTGAGATGTCTTTCATGATGAACTCAATATGACATAAACCCTGAGCTTTTTCAAGAACATTACGGATTTCAGCACGAGCCCGGCCAGGCTGGAATTCGCTATCTGCAAAGATCGCAGGGCTTGGTTTCTGGCTTATAACATAATCGCTTCCAACTTCAGCAACCACCCTTTCAATATCGCACCATGGGCTGAAGGATATCTTTCTAAGATTCGGAATCTTACGCAAAACATCCATCTTCTTATCAAGCGGTTCGCAACAGCCGTAATATATCAAACCAAAACGCTCAAGCCATCGCATATCGTGCTTTACAGCAAACTCCCAGTGCATCTCCGGCGAGACTTCCGAAAAAACCTGTGCATTCGAACAGCCCCACATATTTTTCGCCCGTACGCCGCCGGCATCAAAGTCGTCACCGGGCAGATCGCTTACATATCCATATCCTCCGGAGCCGACACGTGTATTATTGTTGTCAAGCTCAAGGAGATTCATTTCTTCAAACTGATCGAGTTCTGCCATCCACGCATCGACCATTTTCTCAACCGCCGCATTGATCATCTCAGGACGCATTATCATATCCATCATAGCTTCCTGTACCCCCCACCAGCGGATAAGATAGTCCCACGGAGTAAACCATATGTGCGTTTGCCCCTGCTTTTTAACCGCCATTATCCCTTCGTAAACCTTGCACATTGCCTGGTAGCACAGTTCCGTTGCCTTTTCGTTATGCGTTATCTTCGGCATCTTGATCTTTTCGATATCTTCAGGCTCTTTGATCTGAACATTAAAATGCCGAGAAACAACATCGCTTGTCTCGTCGGTTTTGACAATATCAACATCTTCGATGATCCCAAAGTCCGTGCTGTGAATTGCCAACGGGCAAACAAGAAAATCATTAACTACCATATCAGCCGGCAGATGCTTCCATTGATAGATGGTTTTGCGAAGCTTATCTTCCTGATCGCGTGCCCATGGATGCTCGGTTTGCAGTGTCAACTCATCATCGACATTCATCTCGTTCCAGCATATCTCATTGATCCAGACGAGCGGCCTCTTAGATTGCAGGTCATTAAGGTTGGTCCATAGTTTTGCCTTTTCCTCATGCACCGGCAAAGAAGCGATTTTCGCAACCTCACCTGCCAGGCAACGCAGAACCTCGGTGTCTTTGCCGGAAAGATATATCTCTTCTGCAACCGGCGGCGGCTCATAATGACTTGGATCATGTAACAATTAATGTTCCCTTTTTCATGTCCTTCTCCAGGCTAAAATATCATTCATGATTTGCAGCACACTCTAACACAAAATTGCCACTTTGAACACTGGAATTTGTTCAGAATTGTAATCCCACCCCGTCAAAATAAACGCCCAGCCCCGCTGGGCCTCAATTCCATTTAACCCCCTCAATTCATTGAGGGGGGTTCATTAATAAATATGGAACATCACGAAGAACATCGGGATCGAATATCTACTATCTAACTAACTGTTCGCCAGAACAGCATCTGGCCTCCGCCTCTTTAAACTATTATGCCCGGATGCCGGCCTTAGTTTTAAGCAGTGTAGCGGATAGAATGTTGGGTATAGTGATGAAAGCTTTAGTTTATTGTCCGTTGTTATGGCAGTCGTATGTTGTGAAAATTGAATCGACAAGCCGTGTACAACCAGAGGCAAGTCTCGCAAGTACACGTAATTGCTCCTTACATGGAATGCTATCAGTTTCGTTTGGATAATTGATAGTATGGGATACTTCACCCCACAATTCTTCCATTAAAGTTCTTACTTGTATTTCACAGCGATCATCAGAATAGTGCGGCGTTACAATATAGTGCACACTTGTATACATATCTTCACGGAATTCGGTTTTGAAACCTACTTCTTCAAAAAGTTTTTTGTTTTCGATATCCCATGTGCAAGCAAACGGTTCTTGTACTATCTCATATTCAAAATAATCTAAAATCTCAAGCATAAGGGGGTGTATAAATTCAATCTGTTTAGTATGAAGATGAAGAAACCTAATTCCAGCAAGATCATCAATTTTTGCAAAAATGTTCTTTTCTGATATGTTAAATTTTTTACCATTCTTCTTTGCTTTTTCCGCCATGAGAATAAGCTTACCTTGAAGATCTTTGGGACTCTTAATCCGAAATTTGCAGGAATGAATTAAATCTTTAAATTCACTATGATTGGTGAAATCGGCAACTACTCTCTTAGCAAGATTGTCGTAGTCTTGAATATTGTCTTTATAACATTCAACTGCCTTTTCTATTTGATCTTTGACTTTTTTATTAAGCTTTATTTGTGCCATAATAATTGGTCTCAAGAAGATCGTTCAATAATACATTTTGCAATTTCTAGAAAACTTTCCTTAGCTTGCTCAAGTTGGTAGCTTTGAGCCCCATAAACATCCCAAAGAGGAACTCCCTGCGTCTGGGATTGTTGGACCAGAGTTGCAAAATCTTTTATCTCGCCTAATTTGGAAGTTGACACATTAGATTCAGCTAAAGACTTGTCTATTTTCCGCAGCGGAACTATAAGGTCGCTGTGTAACTGTTTTCGGAACTTGGCGCGATATTTAGATGGCGTCCTAGCCATGCCATGCCCATAAACTCTAAAACCTTGAAGAATGTGACCAAGAAATTTTGGCATTCCAAGTAATAAAGGTGCATTTGATGGCGCAATATTTGCGATAGTTTTCCACCGGTTTATCCAACCGGACATAGAATGCCCTAAAGTCTTGAGCGCTCGTACAGAAAAGAGATCGCATGCACCTGGAACTATGAAATAATCACAGTCTAATAAAATTACACGATTAAGAGGGCCTATATTCGGACCTGTATCATAAAAAATAAAATCAGCACCAACAGACCGAGCGTGTTTGTTGACAAGTCTACTTAGCGATGTTGTTCCACGAAAACCACGAACTTTATGATCAAGACAAGATGTCCAGAAATCGGCCAACTCTAGCTCAAATTCAGACAATCTAATGTCTCCGGGCAATACATACATATTATCAGTTGCGGTTTCGTAAACAGGTATATCTGCCAAAGCACCAGTACCTTCAACGATTGGTTTTAAAGCAGACCAAATTGTCTCTCCCTTAGAAGTGTCGGATTCATCAAGTAATTGATCTATAACGCTGTCTTCAAACAGATAAGATGTAAGATTGCATTGTGGATCAGAGTCAACAAGGAGGACGGTCTTGTCTAATGATGTGAGTGCTGCAGCAATATTAACAGTTAACGTTGTTTTACCAACGCCTCCTTTATGGTTAAATATTGCTATACGTATTGCGTCGTGCCGCATTCGCGTTCCTGTATAATATGCTTATGTTTTTTTAGTACCTCTCGTGTTACTTGACCTTGCTTTGCGAGGACGCATACGTTTTCTTATTACTGCCACTGCTTCGCGATCAGGAAGAGCTGCAATAATCTGTTCACCGTCTGCACTTAATTGCCTATACCCTTTCTTTGAAGCCTGAACAAAATAATGCGTTGTTCCCGCATTCTTTGCTGTTCCCGCAGCATTTGCAAATTTACGCTGAGCTGCCTCAGTATTAAGTTTACTCAAATCAATGGTCTTGAACTGTGGCATATTACGATAGTGTGTAAGGTAATAGGCTAAACACGCCAGTCTTTCAACATCACTCTTAGGTCGTTTTTCAAGCATGAATTGTTTTGGGCTCATTTCTTTTTGATTGGAAAATTTAGGTGTAGTCGCCTCATTGCAAGTATCGGCAAGCTTAGTTAGCATAGTCGCAGTTCGGAAAGATTTATTAATTGATCCGATGTCAAGCCATGTCGCAACGGTATTCAAAACATGAATTTGTGTGTTTTTATCTTGGTTTTCAAGAACTGATACTATTTGGCTTACAATTTTAAAATCGGCCATTTTTTTCTTATCTTCCATGATTTTTCATTCTTTCAATAAAATGAATAATTTCGCATTTCTAATTCATTTACCAAAGCATCCATGCTCATATTACCCAAATTTTATCTTCTTAGCAAGCAGTTTTCCCTTCAATTTTTCATTTTAACCTTTTATCTTTTCTCTCTCTTTTTTTCTCTTAATCTCTGTGGCAAAATCACCTTTTATTCAGCCATACACGAAGAATTAAAAGGGTCAGGAATCTTTTTAGTCACCCTTTATAGGCTCTCTCGATGCATTATACCGACACCTTACTTTCAGTTTCCTTTTTCTTCGGATAAATTAACATAGGACAAATCAAAACTGTCCTGCACCTTTTTCCATTATATTTTTACTGCTGTGATTTGAAGTGACTTATTTCTACTCCATTTTCTTCCACACCTTGACCGGCCAATAGCCGGCGATGGCTTTGCCATCCTATCCGCTATACGCCATACGCTACCCGCTAATACAAACTTAGCACATTCTTTGACAATAGCAACCATAAACTACCAATAATCCGAGTAACTTGTCCTCCACAGCTACTATCTAATATCTATTACCTAATATCTATTCAATCAGCCCCGGCCAAAGGCCGGTTCCATGCTCTACTTTCTCCTTACTCCTTTCTACTATCTCAGATGCAAAGCATCTGCCCTTTGCGCCTTGGCGCCTTTGCGCGAGAATAACCTTTTGATCCAGCGTAGCTGGAAGTTTTGATCATTATCTTTTAGATATTAGAATTTGTTTCGGATTTCGAGTTTCGGATTTCGTGCTTCTCGTTCTGCGGTTTTTTGCTCCACAAACTCTACTAACAAACCAGACATCTTAAGTCTAATACGCGTTTTTCGCCGCAGAACGAGCTTTTAAGCGTTTTTTCCTACTCAGGTTTTTTCAAAAAAGTGTCATTTCGTGCGCGTTTTTGTTCGTTTTTGTTCGTTTTTGTGTTTTTTTGTGTTTTTTTGCATAAAAGCGCGCGTTTTTTCATAAGTTCTTTCTGTCATTTTTCCCGCATTAAAACGACTCTTCTTTGCTTCTTCTGCCCTTTTTTCGGCCCGCACAGCCGATAAACGGCCCTTTTCCGGACCTACCCCCTCCGATCACGCGCCTCGGGTCGAACTTACTTTTTTTGCGCGCTTTTTTAATTCACGACTTTTACTATCTAATATCTATTATCTAGATTATATCGCCGATGCGAAGCATCGGCCAAAACGCTTGCTAACCAAGCCGTTATCTGTTAAGATAAGGCTTTAATTGCACTTAAGACATAGGCCGCTTTTAGCCGAACTAAACATGCCCAGACGAGTATTGAAGTTCGGGCATGTACTAAATGCTGGGAAGATATTAAGATATGCATAAAAATAGCTGTTTAAAGCTCTATAAGGGCGTTTTTTTTCTTGTCATGACCCTGCTGCTGTCGCCGGCAACGGCCCATGCTTATATCGGCCCCGGTGCAGGCGTTGCAGTTGTTGGTTCTTTCTTTGTGATGTTCGTTGCGATCCTGTCGGCAGTCTCCGTGCTGCTCACCTGGCCGATCCGCTATGCTATACGCGCGTTCAAGGGTCGTAAGGCTTTTGCCCGGGCAAAGTGCAAAAAGTTCATAGTCCTCGGCCTCGACGGCCTTGACCCAAAGCTGGCCGCCAAGTATATGGACGAGGGAAAATTACCTAATCTCTCCAGGCTGAAAAACGAGGGAACATTTACCCCGCTTCGCAGCACGATACCTCCGATCTCGCCGGTGGCGTGGTCGAGTTTTCAGACGGGCGTCAACCCCGGCAAGCATAACATCTTCGATTTCCTGACGCGCGACAAACACAGCTATTTTCCGAAGCTGAGCTCGACGGATATAAAAGGGCCGAAGCGAGTTTTGAACTTGGGCAAGTACCAGATACCGCTTGGCAAAGGCGAAATGCGTTTGCTGCGAAAAGGCAAGCCTTTCTGGAAGACGCTTGGCGAGCATGGGATATTCAGCAATATTCTCCGCGTTCCTATTACGTTCCCGCCGGAGAAGTTTCAGGGGCTACAAATATCTGCGATGTGCGTCCCGGATATGCGTGGTTCGCAGGGGACGTTTTCGTACTATACGACACAGGATACATCCGAGATCGAACACGAAGGCGGCGAGAACTATAACGTAACGCTTAACGGCGATACGATCAAAACGGCGGTATACGCTTCTGAGAACCCAATGCGTAAGGACGGCAGCGTTATGGAGTGCCCTTTTACTATCACGATAAAGGGCAAAGACGTTGCAGAGCTTAAGATCGGCGACGAAACATTCGCTCTTAAAATAGGTGAATATACCAAGTGGGTGGAGATCGATTTTAAGCTTGCACCAACGGTGAAGGCGCACGGGATATGCAAGTTTCTACTGATCGGCACCGAGCCTGAATTTAAGCTTTATGTAACACCGATCAATATCGACCCGGCTCAGCCTGCGATGCCGATAAGCCATCCTACGGTTTACTCGTGCTACTTCTCAAAACTTAACGGCCCGTATGCGACGCTTGGGCTGGCCGAGGACACGTGGGCACTGAATGAAAAGGTGCTAAGCGATAGGACATTCCTCGATCAGGCGTGGGCCATAAACGACGAACGCGAAAAGATGTTCTTCGATGCAATAGCTAAAACGAATCACGGTCTGGTCGTTTGCGTGTTCGACGGGACGGACAGAATACAGCATACGTTCTGGCGTTATCTCGATGACAAACACCCTGCACACGCCGGGCAGGATCCTGAGAGCGAACAGCAGCGTGACGCTATCGAACAGCTTTACATACGAGCAGATGAGCTTGTGGGCAGAACGATGGAAAAATGCGATAACGATAATACAGTGCTTATGATTATATCCGATCACGGATTCAATACGTTTAGGTATGGCGTGGACCTTAACCGGTGGCTGGAAGAGAATGGCTACCTTAAAGTGATCGAGGAAAAACGCGGCGAGAAATACTGCACAGGGATCGACTGGTCGCAGACGAAAGCGTTTGCGGTTGGTTTAACAGGGATATTCCTTAACATCAAGGGCAGGGAGTCACAGGGCATAGTCGATCCGGGCCAAAAGGCTGCTCAGCTTCGAGACGAGATACAGGCGAAGCTTTCGCAGCTTGTAGATACCGAACGAGATACTAAAGCCATTAAGAATGTTTATAACGCGTTGAAGATTTATAAGGGTCCGTACAAAGGTGAAGCGCCCGATCTTATCGTAGGGTATTACGAAGGGTACAGAGCTTCGTGGGACACAGCTATCGGCAAGGTAACCGAAGAGGTATTCCATGCGAATAAGAAGGCGTGGAGCGGCGATCACTGCATCGATCAATCGATCGTCCCAGGTGTGCTGTTCTGTAACCGTAACATCGCCTCGGAAGACCCACGGCTGTTGGACATTGGCCCTACGGTGCTTGAGATGTTCGGCGTGGACGTTCCGGGCAACATGGACGGCAAGCCACTGAAGATCACTGATGACGAAGATGATAAAGCAGCATAGCCGCAACCAAAGAAAAGAAACCGCCATTCGACTACGCTCATGGTAGACGGATTTCGCGGATTACACAGATTAAAAAATATGTTTTACCATGAAGGCATGAAGATATTGAAGAAAAGAAATTGAATATAAAAATCAAAATTAATGAATCGGCCTACCGGCCGGACTGATTAATTGTGGATTCCAGCACCTAAGGCATCTACGACTTTCGCTGGAATGACACCCTTTAGGGTGAGAAGATCGTGATCCGTTGGTTGGTTAAGTTTAACCAATGTCTGCGAAATCGTACGGGTTTCATGTTTTCGCATAGATAATAAAATATATAATCTAGTTTAAACATTGCAATAAGTTGAACGAGAAATAAATGAGAGATATTAGTAGAAGAGAATTTTTAAAGCAAGCGGCTGTTGCGACAGCAGGCATTACCGGTATTGTAAACACAACCGAAGCATTTGCGAAAAAAGCATCCAATGGCAAAAAAGTTGTGGTCATCGGTTTTGACGGGATGGACCCTGTCCTTACTGAAAAGATGATGGGCGCAGGCGACTTGCCGAACCTGGATAAACTCCGAGCCAATGGCGGTTATAAAGTTCTCGGGACGAGCACCCCGCCGCAAAGCCCTGTTGCATGGGCAAACTTTATTAACGGTGCAGGCCCCGGCTCGCATGGAATATTTGATTTTATTCATCGCCATCCCGAGCATCAATTCGCCCCGTTCCTTTCGACAACCGAAACTATCGACAACAAGACTGTATTGAAACGTCAGGGGACGCCGTTTTGGGATTATCTTGACGAAGCAGGGATAAGCTCTGTGTTTTACGATCTTCCGAGCAACTATCCGCCAAGTAAATCTAAACACGGCAATCATAAGTGTCTGTCAGGGATGGGAACGCCGGATATACTTGGTAACTATGGCGGGTTTCACCACTTTTCCGAAGAGGGGCCCGTGCGTACAAGAGCGTTTGAGGGCTGTAAGCTGTCAATGCTGTTCTTTGAAAATGAAACAGCGTCGGGTGCGTTAGTAGGCCCGGTCGATCCTTACTTGAAAAAACCGAAACCTGTAATGGTTGAATTCCAGGCGCATCGCGATAAGGACCTTAACACGGTTATCGTTGAGATACAGGATAAGAGGCTGATCCTTAAGCCCGGACAGTGGAGCCAGTGGGTGAGCATTGACTTTGAACTGCAAGTGCCCTATTGGTTTAACGATACGGTTAACGGCATCTGCCGATTTTATCTTCAGGAGATAGGCGATAATGTACGGCTGTATGTTACGCCGCTCAATATCGATCCGACAAACCCGGTAACTCCGATATCCGAGCCGGACAGTTTTGTTAAAGATATTTCGAAAGAGCTTGGTTTGTTCTATACGTCGGGTATGCAGGAAGATTTTAAGGCACTACAAAATAATGTTTATGACGACGATGAGTTTGTGATGCAGGCAGACATCGTTTTACAGGAGCGGCTAAATCTGCTTAACTACGCGACGAAACATTACGATGACGGTTTGTTATATTTCTATTTTTCCAGCACTGACCTGCAAGCTCACATGCTGTGGTGGGACAGCGATGAAAAACATCCGACACGAAACCAAAAGGACGCGAAAAAATATTTCGGCATGCTTAAAGATATATACCGCAAGATGGACGAAGTGCTTGGCGAAATGATCCAAAGGTACGGGCAAGAGGCAACTGTTATCGTTTTGAGCGATCACGGGTTTGCGAATTTCAGCAGGCAGTTCGGGCTAAACAAATGGCTCGTCGATGAAGGCTATATCGGTCCAAAGAAATGCAGATCGCTGATGACAAACGCCGACTGGTCGCAGACGAGAGCCTACGGGCTTGGTATCAACGGGTTGTATCTGAACCTCAAGGGACGCGAGCGTGACGGGATCGTAGAACCGGGCGACGAACAGGAAACACTGCTCGAAGAGCTGATAACCAAACTTGAAGCTATAAAAGATAAAAACGGCAAACACCCGATCAAAAAAGCTTACCGGTCGGATAAGTGTTATTCGGGCGACGCAACCGAGTTTGCGCCAGATCTTATCATTGGATTCAATAGAGGATACCGCGCATCCTGGGGAACCTGTCTTGGCGATGTTGATGCAGAGGTTCTAAGCGATAACGACAAGGCGTGGAGTGCCGATCACTGTGCGGACCCGTCGGAAGTTCCGGGAGTGGTTTTCTGCAACAAACCGATCACAGCCACTTCACCTTCATTAATCGATATTGCGCCAACAATACTAAAAGAGTTCGGCCTGGAAATCCCAGAGTCGATGGAAGGCAAAAATATAATATAGGGATTAAGGAGCAACACAATGGCGAAGATCAAGCTTGATTCGAGTCTCATCGACAAAGCCAAAGAGCTTGCACAATCGGAAGGATACAGCAGCGTGGAAGAATTTGTAACGCATCTTATCGAGACCGAACTGGGCAAACACGCATCTAACGAAGATGTGGATATCGACGAACAGCTTAGGGGCCTAGGGTATATCGAATGATGGAATTTTTTGCAAAACTCATTGCAGCGATCAATGTCCCGATGAATGCCGTCGGCAAGAACCTTTTCGGTTTTATCGCCGTGGTTCCGGGATGGTTATCGAATGCAATGATCTCAGCGGTTTTTGGCATCCTGATGATCCTGCTGTTTAAATACACATCGAATCAAAAGGCCATTAAAAAGCTAAACAATACTTTCAAGGCAAACATGCTTGCTCTTAAGCTATTCAAAGACAATCTGGTCGTTGTATTACGATCTGCTGGATCTGCTTTTGGTGCAGGAGCGACAAAATTACTTTTTGCGATTTTGCCTCTGACAATCGTTATCCCACCCTTTGCTTTTCTCTGCAGCCAGATGGGCGTATGGTACCAGGCAAGGCCGTTGCTTGTAGGCGAAACAGCGAACGTTATCATTCAACTGAGTGGATCGAAATACGATTCGCTTCCGGATGTTACTCTTGCAGACAGCAACGCGTTTGAAACAACGATGAACGGGTTTAAGGTACCGAGCAAACGTGAACTTGTCTGGACGATAAAAGCCGCTCAGAACGGCTTGCACAAACTGAATTTTGATATTGACGGGCGGGCTTTCGACAAGGAACTTGCCATAGGCGCCGGGTTTATGCGTGTAAGCGCAATTCGGCCGGGTATAGACACTGGCTTTAAAGACCTCCAAGCCCTTTTGCTATATCCAGTGGAACAGCCCTTCAGTATTGACTCTGCCGTTAAATCTATCGAGATCGAATATCCGGACAGAATCAGCAAAACCAGCGGAACTAACTGGTGGTTTTGGTATTTCGTTGCAATATCGTGCATCTTTGCGTTTATCTTTATGCCGATATTCAAAGTTAAAATATAATATCAATTTAAAGTCTATCTTAAGGAACAGAAATGTTTAACACAGAACCTCTTAGCGGTATATTGGCTTACCTTGACCCTGGAACGGGAAGTATGATCCTGCAGCTTATTATCGCAGGGCTGGTAGGTCTCTGTTTTGCCATAAAAATGTTCTGGTTCAATATCAAGGGTTTCTTTGCGAAGCACTTCGCCGGAAAAGACGCTGCACCCAGAGATACCGGCGAGAAACAAGAAACAAATGGAGACACAGATGTCCAAGATCAATGATGGTGTCGATCCCGCTTCGTTTCGCGATCCGAGCGGATTTATTTTCTTTAAGGACGGAAAGCTTTACCGTCAGGTCAACAATGTTTACAAGGAATATTACGACTGCCTGATGGAAACGGGCCTTTACCGTGAACTTGTCGACGAAGGTCTTATGGTATCGCACCAGGAAGTCGGCGATGAGTTTAAACAAACCGAAGATGCTTACAAGGTCATAAAACCTCAACTAGTCGGTTTTATATCCTATCCCAACGAATGGTGCTTTAGCCAGTTAAAGGACGCTGCGCTTGCAACCCTTGCGATACAGAAAAAAGCTTTTGCTCATGGCATGGTTCTAAAAGACAGCAGCGCGTTCAATATTCAATTTGTAAAATGCAAACCTGTGTTTATCGACAGTCTTTCGTTCGAGAAATATAAGGACGGTCAACCGTGGATTGCCTATAAGCAGTTCTGTCAGCATTTTCTTGGGCCCCTGTCGCTGATGAGCTACAGGGATGTTCGGCTCAACCAACTGTTTCGTGTTTATATCGATGGCATTCCGGTGGACCTTGCCAGTAAACTGTTACCTATCAAGAGTTGGCTTAAGTTCTCTACGCTTACGCATATACATCTCCACGCTAAAACGCAAGGACATTACGCCGATAAGGCAGTAAGCACAAAAACACGGAAGATGAGCAGGTTTGGGTTTATGGGAATAATCGACAGCCTTGAAAACGCGGTTAAGAAACTGCGATGGCAGCCGAAAGGAACCGAATGGGGGGATTATTACGATGCGACCAATTACAGCAACGACGCAATGGCGCAAAAGGAGCGATTGGTTGAAGAATTCATAAATACGATAAACCCTAAAACGACATGGGACATCGGTGCCAATACGGGAGTTTTCAGTAGAATAGCTGCCCGAAAAAGTGCCAGCACGGTTTCATTCGATATAGATCCTGCGGCGATCGAAAAAAACTATCTGGACAACAAATCCGGCGACATTGAATTACTTCCACTTGTGCTGGATCTTACAAATCCTACCAGCGGTATGGGGTGGGACAACTGCGAAAGAATGTCGCTAACCGAACGCGGCCCGGCTGACGCTGTGATGGCTCTTGCACTTATTCATCATCTTGCAATATCGAATAATCTGCCTTTGATAAAAGTTGCACAGTTCTTTGCGAAAATTTGCAAATCGCTGATAATTGAGTTTGTCCCTAAAGAAGATTCGCAGGTTAAACGTTTGCTTACAACTCGAGAAGATATTTTCCCAAACTACCACAAGCAGGGATTCGAGCAGGCTTTTAGCCAGTGCTTTTCCATAACAGAAATCCGGAAGATCGAGCAGTCCGAACGAACATTGTATTTAATGCAAAGGAGCGGTTAAATGAAAATAAAGGACTGGATCATCCACCCGATCCTTTTCTCGGTTTACCCAATCCTTTTTTACTATTCGCACAACATCGGACAGGTAAATCCGGAGAACATCGTAAAACCAATTGCAATAACCGGCGCCGGTGCAATATTCGGATGGTGGTTCCTTCGCTTGATACTTAAGGACTGGCGCCGTTCGGGCGGGATTGTCAGCGTGTTTTTATTGCTATTTTTTTCGTATGGACATGCCCGCACTAATATCGATATTGCGAAAGCGACTTATGCCCTTCCTGCTATATGGATATCTATCCTGCTGCTGGTTAGTTTTGGGATTATAAAAAGTAAAGCGAAATTTGTAAATGGCACAAAAATATTAAATGTTATCTCGCTGGTACTGCTAACTTTTGTAGCTTTAAACATCGGCATGTTCCATATAAGATCGAGTCTGTCGAACCGTGAGTATTCCGTTATCGACCCCGGGGATTATATTAACATCAAAGATCCACAACAAGTTTACCCTGATATTTATTTTATAATACTCGATGCATACGCAAGAGAGGACATCCTTAAAGAAATCTACAATTTTGATAATGCCGAATTTTTGGACTTTCTGAAAGACAACGGCTTTTATGTGGCAGACAAAGCCATCTCAAATTACGGGCAAACGGGTTTGTCTCTGGGCGCCTGCTTTAATTTGACATATCTCGACAAATGGTTTGAAGCTATCGGCAAATACCGTATAGATCGCAAGCCTTTACGGAAAATTATTGAGTTCGGTTTCGTAACCAGGTTTTTGAAAGAACGCGGCTACAAAATCGTTTCGTTTGCCTCGGATCGAGACGAAACCCAATTAAAAAGTGCCGATATTTATCTTCGTACCGGTATGAAGATCGACGAATTTCAAACCGGTCTTAAAAACATAACTCCCCTTCCTGATTTGGCAAAGAAAGATAAGGATACAAATAGATTCGATCTGTTTCGGCAAAAAGTACTTTACGTCCTTGATAACCTTGGCAAGGTTGCAAACATACCCGATTCGCCTAAATTTGTTTTTGCGCATATCGAGCTGCCGCATCCTCCATTTGTTTTTGGACCTAATGGCGAACATATCCAACTGGAAGCCAGATTTAACGATTATGATGGAGACATGCTGATAAAAAAGGGGAGAATATCACTCGAACAATATATAAAAAGCTATCGCAATCAGGTTATCTTCTGTAACAAAAAAATCAAGGAAAGTATAAAGAATATCCTTTCTAATTCTCCAACTAAACCTATCATTATGGTTTTGGGAGATCACGGACCACGCTCCGGTGTAGTTTGGAACAACCCGTACAAAACCGATGTAAGGGAATGCATGTCAATTTTGAATGCATACTATCTGCCGGACGGTGATCATAGCAATTTGTACCCTGAGATATCTCCGGTAAATAGTTTTCGCGTTGTCTTCAACCAGTTTTTCGGAACTGACTTCGAACTGCTTGAAGACAAAAGTTTTTTCTCGACTGCCCTATATCTCTATGACGTCTACGATGTTACTGAACGTGTGCGGCGTGAAAAATAATATCTTTTTCCTGAGGTGATAATTGTCTTTGACCGCAAATAACAAAACCGATAGCATCGCAATATTCCTTCTGGTTATAATCGCATCATGCCTTCACATCTGCAATCTTGGCAACCATTACCTATGGCAGGACGAGGCTCAGACTGCGCTTATCAGCAAAACCATATTGACTGAGGGCGTTCCGAGAGGTTTTGACGGAACAAACTATTTCTCTCAGGAAGAAGGTGCCGAATACGGCGAAAACTATATCTGGAAATGGCACACATGGCTTCCTTTCTATATAGTTGCCGCTTTTTTTAAACTGTTCGGCATTTCAACATTTGTGGCGAGACTGCCATTTGCGTTGTTTGGCATAGGAACTGTAATTTTGACATACCTTTTCTGCAGAAAATTCTGGGACGATAGAAAAATAGCTATCGCAGCCGGATTCCTGATTCTCACATCCATTCCATTTATAATACTTTCCAGACAGTGCCGCTATTACAGTATGAGTGTCTTCTTCAGCATGTGGGGGCTGTATGCATATATCGGCATCTTAGATAAAAAGAAATATTCGTCACTTTGTTTTGTTATTGCCAACACTTTGCTTTTCCATACACACTATATTTATTGCGCCACACTTTTGGCAACCGTTTTTATTCATTCGCTGATCTGTGAACGCGAACATTTCAAACGAATTTTTATACTTTCAGTAATTACAGTTCTGATAAACGGACCGTGGATAATCTGGCTATCCAGTATGAAATACGGCGATAAGTACGGATCTATCCTGCTCCTTCCCCAAAAACTAAAGGGTTTTTCACTGCAATATATAAGATTGATGTTCCGTTACATTTTTTCGCCATTTTTGTTTTTAATCATACCTGTCTGCTTTGTGGCCAAAGTAATAAAAAACAAGGCAGCAGAAAAGGACAAAACAAACTTTTCAAAATATTTTCTGTTATTGCTTTTTATTTTCATAAACTATGCTGCGCTTGTAGTTGCAAGCCCATGGCCGTTTTTCCGTTACCTGTCACCGGTTATCCCTGCGGTTATCATCCTGTCAGCAGCATTAATAGTCTCTACTTCCAGAATTCACTTGTTAATTCCTTTTGTAATAATAGCGATCCTTCTTTTTACCGGTCATTTGAAAGACTTTTGTTACGAGCTTACGCACGATTACGACGGCCCGCTGGAAGGCATATCGAAGTATCTAAATGAGAATAGTGGAAAAGGCGATATCGTTCTGATAACTTACGGCGATATGCCGCTGAAGTTCTATACCGATTTAAGGATCATGGGCGGGCTTACAGGCGAAAATCTTTCCATGGCGCCAGAAGCCGACTGGATCATTACCCGAAAACACACTATCTCAGGCTATACAAAACCTGTGTTCGAACATATCAAAACTCTTAACCCAACGAATTATCAAAGGATAGTCATTGGTTATCCTGACATCCCTTTTGAAAATCGAGAAGAACCTGCCTTACACCAGTACAGAACTGATTTAAATGAGGACAGAGTTGTCATACATCGAAGAAAATAAAGTATATAGCAAATTACGCACGTATGCCGTGTGGATTGCATTAATGTTAATCATGCTCGCCGCTGCGGGTATCCGTTTGCGATTGGTCGATGTTCCACTTGAGCGAGATGAGGGCGAATACGCCTATGCAGGACAGCTTATCCTTGACGGCGTCGCACCGTATGCACAAGCCTATAACATGAAACTGCCCGGTATATACGCCGCCTATGCGGGGATATTGGCGGTATTCGGGCAAACGCAAAGCGGAATACATCTCGGCCTTTTGTGCATCAATGCAGCGACTATACTGATTTTATTTTTGCTTACCCGGAAATTGTTCGGATCGATAGCCGGTTTAGCCGGGGCGGCATTTTTTGCGATACTTTCGATAGGCAGTTCGGTTCAGGGAATTTTTGCAAATGCCGAGCATTTTGTGATACTGCCAGCGTGCGCCGGGTTGCTGATGATGGTTTATGCTAACCAGCGTAATAAAATTTGGATGTTGTTTGCAGGAGGAATGCTGCTCGGGGTCAGCTTTTTAATGAAGCAGCATGGCGTGGTGTTTGTTGCATTCGGCGGAATATATCTTTTCCTTAGCGAACTAAAAAACAAGTCGTCCCGCATAAAACTGATCTCGCGATGTTTGTTATACGTCATCGCCGCATTGCTTCCATTTGTTATAACATGTGCGATACTTGCCAAGGTGGGAGTATTCGAGAAATTCTGGTTCTGGACGTTCGAATACGCCAGCCAATATGTTTCTTCGATTCCTTTTGCAATAGGCATAAAAGGGCTAGCCGCATTTATTACGATAAGAACAGGTCCGTCGCGCCTTATCTGGATAGTGGGTGCGATCGGCATGCTGTGCCTGATCTTTAGCAAAAAAGCCAGGGTAAACAGGGGCTTTGGGCTCGGATTCGCCCTATTTTCGTTTCTTGCGACATGCCCCGGTTTTTATTTTCGCCCGCATTATTTCGTGTTGCTCTTGCCTGCATGGTCAATGCTGGCTGGGCTGGCGATAAGTTCGATATCCGGATGGCTTGACAAAAGCCGCTATATTATGATCGCAAGAGTTCTGCCTGTTTTGCTGGTAGTTATTATAATCGGCGAAAGCATCTATAAACAATTCGATTATCTTTTCAGGCAATCTCCGCTAGCTGTTGTCCGAAGTGTTTACACCTTTAACCCCTTCGGCGAATCACTACAGATCGCCGAGTACATTAAAGAGAATTCTGACGCAAGCGATCACATTGCTGTGATGGGATCCGAACCGCAGATATATTTTTACTCCAACAGGCGTTCGGCAACCGGGCACATTTACACCTACGCACTTATGGAAGCACACCCTTATGCAGTAAAGATGCAGGAAGAAATGATACGCGAGATCGAAAAAACTGCTCCTGAGTTTATCGTCTTCGTAAACGTCAAGACATCATGGGCGATGCGACCAAACTCCAGCAGAACGATATTCGAGTGGTTTAACAGTTATATCCGTAACTATAAGTGCGTCGGTGTGATCGATATTCTAAGTGCCACTCACACGTACTATGCATGGGACGAGCAGGCAAACTATATACCACGATCATCAGCCTGGCTGAAAGTCTATCGAAAAACACGTTCTCAGTAAATTACTTGCCTTAGCCGTACCGGACAATAATGGTCTTTCGTATAAGTCTGCAAGAAAGCGGGCTCGGAAAAGAGAAATCTTGATAGTTCAAGACGAATTCGGTAAAATTATCAGCACCGAAAGGACTGAATTATGTTTTGTAAACGTTTAAATGGGAAATGTCAGATTAAGAATGGATAAAAACAATAACTTACTTGACATAGAATATAATGATACGAACGGTTATTCAAGATCGCTCATATGGGTGTTTTTTATTGCCGCGATAGTGTTAAGGTTAATACTCTTTTGGATAAACCTGACGGGAAATGCTTTTGATGATCATTACGGGCCCATTATCTGGATTATTAACCACGGGACTATTGCCCCCAAAGACGCACTTTGGCAAAGCTATCAACCCCCTGTGTTTTATGTTATCTCTGCCATGGTTGGAAAACTTGCGATCTCTATGGAATTAAGCAGACCAGTGATATTAAAGATCTTTCAGTTTATCAACTGTTTTTATGGAATTTCAACTATTGGTGTCATATATCTTATCTTAAAAAAAATTAACCTATCAAATTTCTCAAGGGCCATTGCTTTTGGATTAGTATGTTTTCTGCCTCGCCATATATACATGTCAGCTATGCATTCCAATGACGCCATTTCGGTTTTATTTATTGCTATTAGTATTTACTTGATGCTTTTAGTGCTTGAGCGCAAATTCGCTTATCCAATCGTAATATGCCTATGTATCTGCATCACAATTTCAATTTTTACCAAATATACCGCATTTGTAGTTTTACCGATGGTGTGCACTATTTTTGTACCTGTATTGTTTGGACAAATAGCAATACCTAAGAAAAAAATCATTATCTCTTGCTTATTGCTTATCTTAGTGCCACTATTATTTTTAAGTGCCTATTGCTATCGTAATATTAAGAATTACCAGACGCCGTTACCATGGAATGATACCTTATCTGCGCCTGTAACATATCAACCAAGAGCCGAAATCGGAATGAGTTTTGTCAATTTCAAGCCATTGGACTGTATAAAATCGCCCATTTTAGCCCCTGGCAATATAGATTCTTTCTGGACGTTGGTCTATAGTAGAATGTGGTTTGATGTGGAACCAAAATTTCTGTACTACATAGATGTCGATTGGCCGTGGTGGAACGACGATTACTACGGTTGGATAAGAGGAGAGAAAGAGTATCCTGACCCGATTATAGTGTCGCGAAATTCACTTCTCATGGGATCTACCCTTATTACCATTGGGTTGGTACCGCTACTATTTATCATTATTGGTGGATGTCGTTCGATATTTGACACCTTTGGCCTGTTGAAGACAAAAAAAAGTGAAGAAGCAATAAAATATTTACTATTTCTCGTACTGTTCTTTTTCAATGCCGTCGGTGTTATCATGCTCGCTTTGAAATCTCCGGTTTTCAGCTCAGCGAAGGCGACTTATTTTATGGGATCAATTCCGGCATTTTCAGCATTTATTGGCCTTGGCATTATGACATGTGATAAGAATAAACTTGCCAGATGGATCCTATCATTTCTATTTGGTGGATTATTTATCCTGGTAACCTTACATATTGTTCATATCGCCTATTCTGCTGATTTTAAAATGGGGATATAAAGAAAAAAATGGGTACAGTCCGGATTAGGGGCTATGATTAAATGACAAGGCAATTCAGCAAAACCAATTACTTAGTACCAATCGCACTAGCATTGGTCATAATACTTACTGCGTCGATACGATACAGGTTGATCGGTGTTCCACTTGAGCGTGATGAGGGTGAGTATGCTTATGCGGGGCAACTGATGCTTGAAGGTGTCGTTCCCTATACGCAGGCATACAATATGAAGCTGCCGGGGATATATGCTGCCTATGCAGTGATACTGGCGATATTCGGGCAAACTCACAGCGGAATCCATCTCGGCCTTTTGTGTATCAATGCAGCGACTATACTAATATTATTTTTGCTTACTAAGAAATTATTCGGATCAATCGCCGGGTTAACAGCGGCGGCAGCTTTTGCGATTCTTTCGATAGGCATTCCTGTTCAGGGGATATTTGCAAATGCCGAGCATTTTGTGATCCTGCCTGCATGCGGCGGATTGCTGATGATGGTTCATGCGAGAGAACGTAATAAACTTTGGATGCTGTTTGCCGGAGGACTGTTGCTCGGAATCGGATTTTTAATGAAGCAGCACGGCGCGATGTTTGTCGCATTCGGCGGAATATATCTTTTCTTTAGTGAGCTAAAAAACAAAACACCGCTTAGAAAACTGATCTCTCGGTGTTTGTTATACATTCTCGCCGCATTGCTTCCATTTGTTATAACATGTGCGATCCTCGCCAAGGCGGGAGTATTTGAAAAATTTTGGTTCTGGACGTTCAAGTATGCAAGCCAATATGTTTCCTCGATTCCCTTTTCAAACGGTATGAGAATCTTAGCTTCACGCATAGGACCGATCACCAATAGTTCAAGGCTGATCTGGATATTGAGCCTGATCGGGCTCGTATGCCTTATCTTGAGCAAAGCAAACAGAAAGCATCGATGGTTTGGGCTTGGTTTTATCATATTTTCATTTATAGCGATCTGCCCGGGTTTTCACTTCCGCCCTCATTATTTCGTTCTTTTACTTCCTGGGGCCGCGATGCTTGCCGGGGTAGGCGCCGACGTAATATTCAAGCTGATTAATAAAAGCAGATATTCGATGATAACCTTTGTTTTGCCGGTTATTCTTTCGGCGGTCGTTTTAGGAGAAAGTTTTTACAAGCAATGGGATTACCTGTTTGTTCATGGTCCGAACAAAATATCCCGGATAGTTTATGGAGCTGAGGCTTTTCCGGAATCTTTGGAAATCGCTAAATATATTAAAGAACACACCGATGAAGATGCGAGGATCGCCGTGATGGGTTCGGAACCTCAAATCTATTTCTATTCAGACAGAAAGTCTGCTACCGGTCATATTTATACTTATGCACTAATGGAAACACACCCTTAC
>SDBV01004202.1_pt1 | contig 20869 bp, 27 predicted proteins | sample 2277081 | NCBI WGS metagenome assembly SDBV01 (sample SAMN10402039, study PRJNA504765) | marine sediment metagenome | isolation source: marine sediment core GS10_PC15, 223 cmbsf | place: Arctic Ocean: Southern Knipovich Ridge | collected 2010 | reverse complement strand
TGGCTCAGTTGTTGGAGTTGAAATTATTACAACTCCCGACGACGGCCCCGATGCCAACGCCTGCTCCATCGCTGTAGAGTCCACCGGCTCCGATATCGTAGTCGCCTACCAGGGCGACCCCGACATGGTGGCGGGCACCGAGTATGCTCGGATCGACTTCAACCGCTCCGAAAACGCTGGCGTAAATTGGAGCGGGCCTACTTCCGTAGACAACGCTGGAGCGGACCACTGGACCGGGCCGGTTATCCTGCTCGGGTCTAGTGACCGGATGCACTTTTTCTTAAAGAATAATGATCTGGGCGATGCTTTCCAGCGGACTTTACAAAGCGATGATACTTTAGAGACGTTCCCAAGCGCCTTCGACGACGCGATTGGTGCCAGTGTTTACCCATTTGGTCGGGGTGTGAGCGGCAGCACAGGATACATTCCGTATCATGACGGTTCAAACACGTTGGCGGTCGCTGATTTTACGAGTGCCGATGCCCCAACTATAAACACGACCGTATCGGTCGCTGATAATACTGTCGATACGAACAGCAAATGGGGGATGGCAATTGACGGTACAGACCGTCATCTGTTGTACTCGGACAATACAGCCGATCTATTCCACGATGTAGACACCGGCTCCGGCTGGGGCACCGACACGGAAGTCCTTGACGCCGTAACCATCGCCCACGTCAGCCCCAACGTCTACGACCGCTCCGGGCAGAAACTCGCCTACATCTACGACGACGGCGGGACGGTCAAGTATAATGAGGTTGTACTAGGTGGGGGCGGCGTCACGATCGCGGTGCCGCTTGCGACCCTGAGTGTCGCCAATCAGGTGCCGGCGGTGGGAACCGGGGCGCTGGCGGATGTGCCGCTTAATGCGTTGTCCTTGGCGGATCTTGTGCCGCAGGTGGGCACCTCCGCCTTGGTGCTGCCGCCCGTTGACGCGATAAGCATCGCCGATCTTGTGCCCGCCAACGTCGCCGCAGGGGCGTCGGCCGCGGTGCCGGTAGACTCCATCGCGATAGCCGATTTGGTGCCGGCGTCGGCCTCGGGCAAGAACATTAAGCCGCCAGTCGATGCGATCGCGCTGGCTGATTTAGTGCCCGCGGTTGGCACCGGCGTCAAGGTGGCGGCACCCGCGCCCGACGCGATTACCCTGAGTGATCTGGTGCCCCAAGTCGGCACCAGCGTCCTCGTCACGGTGCCTCTGGGTGCCATCACGGTGGCCGGATTCGTCCCGGTTATCACTACGGGCGGCGCCGTCGAAATTATAGTGCCGCTGGCCACTATCTCGTTGACCAATTTGGTCCCACAGGTCGGCACGAGCGCTCTGATACTGCCGCCGGCAGATGGCGTGAGCCTTGCTGATTTGGTGCCGGCGGTTGGGACGGGTGCAAGGGTTGCCTCGCCGCTCGATGCGTTGACACTGGCCGATCTGGTGCCCCAGGTCGGCACGAGTGCCTTGGTGTTGCCGCCCGTGGACACCGTGAGTATCGCGAATCAGGCCCCCGCTGTGGCTGCCGGGGCATCCGTCGCCGCGCCCTTGAACGCGATCGCCATCGTCAATTTGGTGCCCCAGGTTGGGACCAGCGCTTTCGTTATCGTACCGCTGAATGCGATTTCGCTGACCAACTTGGTGCCCGCAATTGCGGCCGGGGCCGCTGTGCTGCCGCCCGTTGACGCGATTACCTTGGCCGACTTGGTGCCCCAAGTGGGAACCAGCGCCGTTGTCATCGTACCCTTAGACGCCATAACTGAGGCCGGGCTGGCCCCAAGCGTGGCGACCGGCGCCAGCGCCGCCGTGCCGCTCAATGCGCTGACCCTGACCGATCTCGTCCCGGTCGTGGGGACCGGCGTCAAACTGTTGCCGCCCCTGGATGGCGTGAGCATTACGGATTTTGTGCCTACGGTGTCCGCTGGCGGGGTTATAATAATCGTGCCTCTGGACGCCGTTTCCGAAACCGGCTTTATTCCGGTCGTTAGCACTGGGGTCAAGGTTGTTTCGCCCCTGGATGCCATAGCCATTGCCAATCTTGTCCCGGTCGTCAGTACGGGCGTTAACCTGGCGCCGCCCCTAGATATACTGACCCTGGCCGATCTCGTCCCAGCCGTCGGTACGGGTGCCTTGGTGCTACCGCCGCTTGACGCGATTACCTTGGCCAACCAAGTACCCGCAGTGGGGACTGGTGCCCGCGTTGCTTCGCCGCTTGATTCGCTGACCCTGGCCGACCTAGTTCCGGCGGTGGGTACGAGCGTCCTAGTATTGCCGCCCGTGAACGCACTGACCCTGACCGATTTTGTTCCGGTCGTGGGAACCGGCGTCCAGGTGTCGCCGCCGCTTGACACAGTAACCTTAGCCGACCTCATCCCGCTCGTCGCTACCAGTGCTTTGGTGCTGCCGCCTGCGGATGCGATCAGCATAGTTGATCTATTACCTGCGGTTGGCACCAGCGCACTGGTTACGGTGCCGCTTAACGTAATCACAATTGCGAACTTCGTGCCGACCGTTAGCGCTGCTCCCGCCGTTAACATTCGGGTTCCGCTGGCGTTAATCAGCATTACCGACTTGGTTCCGGTTATTACGGCGCTGGGCCCGGTTTGGACACCGAAGGGTGTGGCCGCCGCCGGTATCTGGACACCCGAAACCCAGTCCTCAAGCACCTGGACGGCCGAGACGCCGGGGGCCACCACATGGAAAAGGGTCACTTGAAATGAGCAAGGGCAACAACCTTGAGACGGATATTTTGGCGCTGATCTTTAACGCCACGGCGATCCCCGAGATCGCCCAGGACGATGGCACGTCGCCGGCGACGACGATAACGGTGGCGCTACACACCGCTGACCCTGGCGAGGCCGGCACGCAAGCCACCAGCGAAATTGCCTATACCGGCTATGCCCGTATCGGGGTAGCGCGCACGTCCGGCGGCTGGACGGTATCCGGCAACTCGGTGAGCCCCGCGGCGGCGATTACCTTCGGCAAGATGACCGGCGGCGCCGGCGGCACGGTGACGTACTTCTCGGTCGGCACCGGCACGTCGAATGAATTGCTGTATTCGGGCGCGGTCACGCCGAATATCGTTGTCACCAGCGGCGTCACGCCTGAACTGACGACCGCGACCGCCATCACCGAAGATTAAAAGTGGGCGGTTATGACCGCCGAGACGCTACGCCCAAACGGCCAACTTAGCTGCTCCGGGCTTGCCACCTGCGACTTCCTCGAGCACGACGAAGATCCCGATGTCAGCAGTGTCACCATCGACGCTACCGGGAACAACGTCGATACCGAGTACGGCGTGGATTTCCCCACCCCGTCTGACAACCCGACCGTCGGCGCCGACCTCCAGGAATTCCGCGCCGGGGTCATAGAGTTCGACAGCGGGCAGACCGGCACGCCGCAGGCGCGCATCGAGCTGTGGGAAAACGGTTCGCTGGTGCGCGCCGGCACCAACACGAACGTCAGCACTTATGCTGTTCTTGCCTTTACCTGGAACGCCAATGAGCTGGCCACGGCGGATGGCAGCTTAGTCCAGTGCAAGGTTATCGGCACCAGCACCGGCGGTGCGCCCACCGTCCGCAACACCGTCCGCATTGGCCACATCGAGTGGGATGCCGATGTCACCGCCGCTCCCGTTACTGGTGACGGCTCCTCGGCCGGGACATCGGCGGTAACAGGCGACGGGGTTTCGACAGCGGAGGCGGATGGGTCTTCTCCTGGCACGGGCGCCGCTACGGGCGATGGAGCTTCCACAGCGGAGGCAGATGGATCGTCGGCCGGTTTAGGCACCGTCACCGGCGATGGCACTGCGATTTTGACCGGGGATGGTTCCTCGGCTGGCGCGGCAACCGCCTCCGGCGATGGCGCTTCGACGATGGCGGGCGATGGCGTAGCCGCCGGCACGTCAACCGCCGCCGCCGTAGGGCAGGAGGCGGCGACAGATGTCACTGAAGGCACTGGCTCTGCTGCCGGCGTCTCTACCGTTGCCGGTGATGGAGCTTCGATAGCCGCCACGGACGGCGGCGCTGCCGGCACAGTCACGGTAACGGCAAAAGCGGCCACGTCTTGGCTGCCTTCGGCGTCCGTTATCACAACAGAATGGACGCCCGAGACACCAGCGCCCACCAACATATAGAGGAATAGGACATGGCTATCACTGATTTTGGCGAGCTTCGCACTGCGGTCGCGAACTGGCTTACGCGGGCCGAGCTTACGCCGCGCATTCCCGAGTTTGTCGCGCTTGGCGAAGCACGGTTGTTCACGGATTTGCGGTGCCGGGAGATGGAGGCAACTGCCGATATCTCTACGACCTCGGCCCAGCGTGCCGATCCGCTGCCGGCGCGCTTCGTCCAGGCCCGCTCGCTTATCCTTGCCGCCGCGACAAACGTGCGGCTCGAATACCGCAGCCCGGCCGAATACTGGTCAACCTACGCCGACATTCCCACCAGTGCCGTTCCGGCCTATTACACCGTCGAGCAGGACAATTTCTTGTGGGCCCCGGTGCCGAATGCCGTCGTCACCATCACGGTGGCGCACTACGCACGGCCCGCCGCCTTCTCGGCGGATGCGGACACAAACGCCATCATTGCCCGCTGGCCGAGCCTTTATCTCTACACCGCTCTCTTAGAGGCGGCGCCCTTCCTGGGCAACGACCCGCGCATCGTCACTTGGTCGGGGCTCTACGAAACCCTCTTGGCGAGCATCCACGCGGCCGACAAGCGTGATCGCTACTCGGGTGACGTGATCCAGCCCGATAGGGACGCGCAACTCACATGAGCCTGACCGAGCGCTTGTCCAAACTAAACGGACAGCCGACGCCCATTGCGCCTAAGAAGCCGGAGCGGGCCAAGCTCACGCCCCGGCTCGCGCAAAACCAAGGTGCGCCTGCGGCGGTTGCCGTGGAACCAAGGCCGCGGGAAAAGCTGACTGAGCGCCTTGTCGGGATGAACGGCACCCCGGCCCCTCTTGGTGTGCCGGAACAGCCCCGGAAGCGTCTGACGGAACGGCTTGCGGGTTTATCCGGGCAGACAACGCCCGTGGGCGCACCCCCCAAGCCTCGCGTGAGCCTGACAGAGCGCCTTGGCGGGCTGACGGGCAGGGGAACACCAGTCGCGGCGGAGAAGGCCCCCAGAGAGTCCCTGACGGCCCGTTTGGGGGCGGTGGTGGAGCGTCCCGCAGTATCGGTGCCGGCGGTTGCCAAGCCTGCCCCCGGGCTGCACGCGCGCATGGTCGAGAACTATCAGATACTCCAGCAGACCACACCGGCCCTTATCACCATTCCCTTTGCGGAGTGGCTGCCCGATCTGCCGGACTATCTCAACCGAGGCGCGACGGTGGCCAAGAATGTGATCCCGGTGGAGAATGATTATGGTCCGCTGGGCGCGCTTGATCCGGCAACTGCGGCACTTAACGCCAAGGCGCTTGGCGCAACTGCGGCACGGGATACCTCGGGCAATAATTACAATTACGCGGGGGACGTTTCCAAGCTCTACGAGGTACGGGCTTCTGGTGTCACGGACAAATCCAAGGGCGGGGGGTACTCCACCGGGACTGGAGAAGTTTGGGAGTTCGTGCTGTACGGCTCGACGCTGATCGCCAGCAATTACAGCGATGATGTCCAGGGTATCGTGGTTGGCTCGGCGGGGTTGTTTGCGGACCAGTTCACCTCGACCCTCACGCCGAAGGCCCGCCATCTTGCCACCATTCGCGAGTTTCTGTTCTTGGGCAACACCAACGATACGACGGATGGTGCGGTGCCCAATCGTACTTGGTGGTCTGCCTCTCGAGACGCCGCGGACATGGACCCGGATGCTCAGACTCAGAGTGATTTTGAGGATCGCCCCGCTGGGGGGCACGTACAGAAAATCGTCGGCGGGGTCGAGTACGGGCTGCTTTTCCAGGAAGAAGCGATCACGAGGATCACCTACGCGGGTGGCAAGGCCATCTTCCAATTCGACTCCATCGACCGTAAGCGCGGGACGCCCATTCCCAATTCCGTGATCGGCCACGGGCGGATGGTCTACTTCCTCTCGGAGGAAGGTTTTTTCGTCACCGATGGTGCTCAGAGTTATCCGATCGGCGCCAACGCGGTGGATAAGACTTTCTGGAACCAATTCGACGTAGCCGACATTGCCCTGGTTTCCGCCACCATCGACCCGATCAACAAGATTGTCGCCTGGGCCTTCCCTGGCGCGGGCGGCGTACTCAAGATTTATTTCTACAATTGGGAAACCCGGCGTTGGTCCGAGGCCGAGGTGGATGTCGAGATTCTGTTCAACCCGGTTTCCGAGGGTTTCACGCTTGAGGAGTTGGACGCGGTTGCCCTGGATTCGGCGGCGGATACAACGCTGAGCGCAAACGAGGCTGGCGGGCAGACCATTATCTCGGTGACGAGCGTTTCCGGCTTCAGCGTCAACGACACGGCACGGATTACGCTCAATGACGCGACGATCCACCAGAGCAAGATCAACGCCGTGGGCGCGTCAACGATCACCATTGACGATGCCCTGCCGAGTGCGGCGGACTCGGGCAAGCGTTTCGTGCGGACAACGATCGACGTGCTGACCCCCGGGCTCGACAGCGCCCAGTGGCAGGGTGGTGGAATCAACTTTGGGGCCTTCGACACGGCGCACAAGCTGGCCTATTTCGATGGCTCCAACTTGGCCGCTACCATCGAGACCGGCGAGACCGAGTTGCACCCGGGGCGCATCTCCAAGGTAACTAAAGCCCGACCCTTGGTTGATGGGGGCACCATCACGGTGGCCCTGGCGGGGCGAGCTAGGATTCAGGATACGGTCAGCTTCGGCGGCTCTGGGTCGCTTGATGATATCGGCGAAGTCGGGCTCCTGGACGAGTCCCGCTATCACCGTTTCCGGGTCAAGGTCGCCGCTGGTGGGAGCTGGACTCATGCGCAGGGAATCCAAATTCAGGCCACGCCCATGGGGACGCGGTAGATGCCCGTGTCTAGTCCTCGGGCTTCTGCGCGGGACTACCGGGTGGCGCCGCCGGCCTTCTATGGCGATGTGGACAGGGCACTAAAGGAGGCAATCCCGGACCCCGTGATGCGGGGCCCGCTGCACGATTTGTTCCGGCAGATGATCGAATGGCAGCGCTTACAAGCCGAGGTGGTGAACGGCCTGATGGGTGGCAAGCACAACGCCACGGGGACTTTCACGCTCGCCGCTAGTGTGGCGACCACGACACTCTCTGAGCCGAGCATCGGGGCTAACACCAAGATATTCCTATCCCCGACCACGGCCAACGCGGCGGCCGAGGTAGGAGCCGGTGGGCTTTTTCAAAGTTACCCGAATGTGACAGCGGGTGCGGCGATCTTGAACCACGCGAACAATGCTCAAACCGACCGAGATTTCGTCTATGCCCTCCAGGGGTGATTGGCGGGCAATCGATCCTGACAGCCTGCCCGCCGATTGGCCCCGCTATGCGCCGCTGATACGCCGCGCGCTCATGGCGGGGGAGGGGTCGTACAACGAGCGGGACGTGCTCGCGCAACTGCTCGTGGGCCCGTGGCAACTCTGGGCCTACGGCGCGCCGGGTGAAGCACCAGCGTCGATCTGTATCACTGACATTTTGCAATTCCCGCGGCAGCGCAAATGTCTCGTGCGCTACATCGCGGGCGAGTGGGAACACTTTGAGGAAAACCTGGGCCAGATGGAGACTTACGCACGAGGCCAGGGCTGCAAGGTAATCGAGGCGTACATGCGCAAGGGTCTGACACGCAAATTACCGCCCGATTGGACGGTGCGGCACGTCATCATGGTGAAGGAGCTTTAGGATGGGTCACAACAAAAGACGACATCCTGTGGCCGGATTGCTCGGGGAACGCTTGCCTGGTGCCCGCCGCCACAAGGGCGACAGCCCGACAAAAGGCACTAGTCCTTTGATGGATAATTTTAGTTTCGGTGCAAATGGGACACTTATCCCGAGACTGGGCGGGGGTGGCCAGCCTGCTTTTCCGTCCGCCCCTCCCGGCGTCCCGTTCACCCCCCAAGGCTTTGCCCCGCCTGGCTTACCCGGTCCCGGTTTTGGGGCCGGGCGATTTATGCAAGGCGGCTTGATGCCTTGGGATTACCAAGTACCGACTCCCACTTATGAGTGGCCGTTTACCCCGGTGGATTTTGCGGCGCTCCTGGCACCGCCGCCTTCGCCTGCGGCGGCCCCCGCCCCCCAGCCCCGTCGGGACATCACCAACACCGGCGATGGGCAAGCGGGCCAAGGCGGTGGTGGCGAAGGAGGCCCGGACGGCGGCGGTGGCGGCGGCGGGGGCGGTTGTTTTGCGCCCGGCACGGCCGTTGAGATGGCCGATGGCTCTACCAAGCCCGTGGAAGATATCCGCGTTGGCGATAAGACACGCGGCGGAGAGGTCACCACAACCATGATCTTCTCGGCTACATGCCCGATATTCGAGTACCGCGGCGTCGTGGTCTCCGGCAGCCATGCCGTGTTCGAGAACGGCAAGTGGAAGCGGGTGGCGGACGCGGACTATGCGCAGCTCCTTGAGAAGGACAAGGCCGCGAAGATCGAACAGGTCTTCGTGTTTGATACTACGGAACACCGCATTTTCACGAACGGGATAGCCTTCGCCGACTATTCGGAAGTCGGCGATGACTCTCAGGCTTGCTCGGCAATCGACGCGATCTTGCTGGGCGACCTTCAAGCACAGGATGACGCTGATGCATTCTCCAATGTTGCCTAGACGGCACTACGTTGCTGGAAGACTTCAAGGGCATTTGCCCGGCGCCCGACGCTACAAGGGCGGCGGCGGTGGCGGCACCTCGACCACGACTAGCGAGCCTTGGGAGGAGCAGAAGCCCTATCTTGAGACCGGATTTCAACAGGCCGGAGAAAATGTCCTCAACCGCCAACTGTCGTATTTCCCGGGCTCTACGGTGGTGCCCTTCGCCCCTGAGACCACGGCCGCGCTGGGTGCGCAGACGAACCGGGCTATACAGGGCTCTCCCGTTTTAGGGGCCGCCCAGGACTATACCCAGCAACTCCTGACTGATCCTGGCTCCTCTCCGATCTTCGACGCCATCATGAGCAGCGTGAAGCCACAGGTGGACAGCACTTTCTCGCGTGCCGGGCGTACCGGGGGTTCTCCTTTGGCCATGGAGGCGCTGAGCCGGGGTGTGTCTAGGGGCATGGCGCCCGTCATGGAAAGCGCGGCGGGACGGGCTCCTGGACTCGCGGCGGCGGACTACGCCGACATCGACCGTCTCAAGGCCGTGGGAACTAGGCGGGAAGGGCAAGCGGGGGCGAGATTGGACGAATCAATCGGCCGTTTCAACTTCGCCCAGTCGGAGCCGACCAACCGGATTGCACAGTATATGGGCCTGGTCCAGGGTAACTATGGCGGCACGAGCACACAGACAACCCGGCAGGATACCAACCCTCTGTTAATGGGCCTCGGTGCTGCGACCAGCCTCGCGCCCTTGGCGGTTGGAAAATGCTGGGTCGCGCGCGAAGTCTATGGGGTGGAAAACCCCCAATGGATTCAGTTCCGCCGCTGGTTGCTTGAGCGGGCGCCCTCATGGTTCTGCTGGGTTTATATCCAATATGGGTCAGCTTTTGCGGGGTGGCTCCGCAGGCATCCACGCTGGAAAATCCCGATCCGCCGTTGGATGGATAGCAAGATTGTGGAGGGTTAGCCCATGACCTTCATGCCCATAGAGAACAGCCCCTTCGGCGGGATGCTCGACCCGAACCTACTCAAGTACATGCAACAGCAGCGGCTCATGAGCACGCTGGGCAATATCGGGCGTGGACTGATGCAGGCCGGCGCGCGTGGTGCGAGTTTCGGGCCGGGTGTGCTCCAAGGACTCGGGCAAGGCGGGCAGGGTGGGGGACAGAACGACCTGCTCAACATGATGCGGATGCAGGAACTCATGGCGCGCACGCAGGGCCGGCAGGCGAAACGGGAGCGGGGGCGCAAGCAGGACTTCGCTCGAGAGGCCCTGGCAGCGGGCGACCGCTACGATCCGACGAATCAAATTCTCTGGGATCAACCTCCGGCCCCGGGGCAGGAGCAGGAAGCCGTCACGCCGGAGCAACGGCGGGGGCTTTTGGCTCAGGCTGACCCGGCGGCCTACGGCAAGGCGATGCTTGAGCAGGAGTTTGCCCCGCCGCCAGAGCGCTTTGAGACCGCACAGAGCCCCTACGGCCTTGGCGGTGTCGGCCAGCGCTCGTCCACAACAGGACAGATTTCCGGCTATCAGAAACCGGCACTGCCGAAGGACCGCCGTATCGTCAAAGGTGCGGACGGTTTCAATTACTACGCCGATACTGAGGAGCGGGTGATACCTGGCGCGGAGCAGCCGCCGGCTGAACAATTCGAGACCGTGCAAGACCCCTATGGACGTGGCGGCGTTGGCCAGAGATCAACCACGACGGGGCAAGTTTCGGGGTATCAGAAGCCGCCTCCGCTGGAGAAGTCCCTTGAGCAAATTGCAGCAGAAAGCGAAGCTGCCCGCCTTCCCTTGGATCAAGTTGCCGCACGCGCAGCGGCCGGTCGCGTCCCCCTAGATGAGGTTGCCGCACGCGCTAATGCTGTGCGTGTTCCCTTGGACGAAGTGGCAGTTAGGGCGGATGCCGCGCGTATTCCATTAGATCAAGTAGCTCCCCGAGCCGCTGCGGCGCGTGTTCCACTAGGTGAAATGAAGGCCCGGGCCGACGCTGGCCGAGCACCTATTCAGCCGGATCGTCAGCTTGTAGAAATTTACGACGCTGACAGCCCAACCGGCACGAGCCTAGTTTTGCGCTCCGAAGCTGCTGGACAGCCCGGTAAGCCGCCCTTCGGTTTCGAGATGGATTTTGACGACCAAGGCAGGCTGGTTTCCATGTCGCAGGGTCGCGCTGGGGCGGGACAAACAGGCATGGAGAAAAGAACCCGCGGGGACATTGAAAAGAAGCTCGTCGGAGCCCGTGAGGGGCTATCTCGATTACGAGGTATCGCGGCGAAGTCCAGACCGGAATATCAGGAGATACCAGCTAGGTTGGGGGTGGCCTGGACTGGTTTGAAGGCGCGGTTCGGACAGGGCGGTATTAGCTCCGAAGATCGGAAATCGCTTACTGAATTTGCGGATTACCGGCGCGATGCCATTTCCAATATCAACCTTTATATCAAGGACATCACCGGAGCCCAAATGTCCGCGACTGAAACCGACCGTCTTCGTTTAGCCGTGCCAGACCCCGGCGAAGGCATATTTGGGGGTGACGATCCGATCACTTTTAAAGCCAAATTAGGTTCTGCCATTCGGGACTTGGAGAAGGCGTCCGTGCGCTATGAATACTATCTCGGCCAGGGTATTAACGATCCCGAGGAAATGATGCGCCTTTCGCCGCTCGACACCATGAAGACGGCTGTTAACGAGCAAACCGGCGAGCGCCTTATCGAAATCGACGGACAATGGGTTCCCTTAAAATGACCGAACTTCCAGCCGGTTTTGTTCTTGAGCGGCAGAATCCAACTCTGCGGGGAGAGACGATAGCCAGTACGCCGCTACCGCCAGGCTTTGTTTTGGAGGGAGAGCAACCCCCAGAAGAAGAACAAACCACAATCGACTTCATCCGGGAGGCTGTCGTATCGGGAGCAAGCGGAGCAAGTTTCGGCACTGTTGATGAGATGGCTGCCTTCGGGAGATCGACCTACGATCTGGCGACCGGCGATATTACCCAAGACCAATTCTCGGATCGTTACGATCAGGTTCTCGGCGTTATGCGTGAGCGGCAAAAGGGTATAGATCCGTCAATCGCGATCCCCTCTGAGATTGCGGGCGGTCTCGCCACCGCCGTTGCCGCTGCGCCTGCGGTCGCCGCTACTGTACCGGCGCGGGTTGCCGCTGTCGCGAAACAATTGCCCGGCTGGATGAAGGCGGCTGGCTTGGGCGGTGCTTTCGGCGGAGCGTATGGCTTCGGCACATCCGAGGGCGGGGTGGAAGAAAGGGCCAAAGGGGCTGCGAGTGGTGGCGGTCTCGGCGTCCTCACGGGAGGGGCCTTATATCCCGTAGCCAGGGGAGTTCAATATGGCGTTGGAAAAGTAGGCACTGCGATCAAGGCTAGGGTTGCCCCGGAAAGTACTGCTCGGACAAAGGTAGCGCAGGCCATCGAGCGCGACGAAATGACGCCCGGAAAAATTCGCAGCAGATTGAGTGAATTGGGGCCGCAGGCAACGATAGCAGACGCCGGAGGGCGGAATGTCCGGGCGTTGGCCGGGGATGTCGCCAGAACCCCCGGTCCGGCACAGAACCGTGCTGAAATCATACTTACCCAACGTGCCGAGGGCGAGCAGGCGCGCATTGCCCAAGCGGTGAAAAGGGGCCTCGATCCGCAGGATTACTACGCGGCAGAGGATGCCTTTCTCAATAATCTCCGTGCCCGCTCCGCGCCGCTTTATGAAAAAGCCTATGCACAGCATCAATCTCTCACTTCGAGGGCTTTGGAGCGTCTGTTGAATAGCAAAACCGGGCAAAAGGCGCTGAAAGAAGCCGCTGATATTATTGAGAACGAGCGGGCGTCTGGTGCCGCTTCCTATATCGGAAAGGTAGACGATGAAATTACGGCGGCAGCCCGGCAAGCGGTGGGTGTCGGGAAGTCTCTGAAGCGCGGCGAAAAACAAATCGACCTTCTCACCCCCAGAGGCCGCCCAAAGGCGACGAGAAAGGTTGGCCAGCCCGGCGTGACCAAGGGACTTTCTTTGCAGGCGTGGGATCAGATTAAGCGTGGCTTTGATGCCTTGTTGGATAGTTCGGCGTACCGCAATGAGATCACAGGAAAGTTGAATACACGCGGGCACTCCGTTAACCTCATGCGGCGAAGACTGCTCAAGGAACTTGATAAGCTGACCGGCGGCGAGAAGGGCAACTATTCGCGGGCGAGGGCCACTTATTCAGGCGACGTAGAGGTGTTGAGCGCGTTGCGGGAGGGTCGGAATATGTGGAAAATGGACCCGGAGCAAATCACCCGATACATGGCTAAGTTGTCCAATGCCGGCGAAGAATCGTTCCGGTCGGGGGCGGCACGCGCCATACTAGATGTCTCCGGCAAGGCCGTTGACGCGGGCAGCGCCGCGGGCAGGATATTCAACAATAGCGTCAAGCGTGCTCAGATCAGGGCGGTCTTCCCGGATCAGAAAAGCTACAACCTCCTGCGCAAAACATTGGTTGCGGAACAGAAATTCACCAAATTGCAACGCGAAACCTTGGGCGGGTCTCAGACACAGCCGCGTCAGGTCCAGCATGAGGACGCCCTGACTAAATTAGGCGGGATGGCGGGCGTGATGTCAGCGGGGGTCGGGCCTGGGCATACACTTTTGAAGGCGGGTATTTTCAGAAAAATCGGCCAGTCGTTATTGGGCGGTGATGTTAGTCCCCACAATCTTGCGATGGCCAAAATGCTAATCAACCGCAATCAGGCCATGAACCAGCATGTGCTTGATACCATATTCGATCCGTCGGTTTGGCGGGGAATGCCCGAAGTGGCACGGAAAGAACTAGGCCGTGCGCTTTTACTAGGTGCTGGTCAACAGGCGGGCCGCATGGGGGCACAGACGCCTTAATCGGGCCAGTGACCGTACCTCCAGCGCCAATGAAGGCTGTATAGGGCAACCCCGAGAAAGAACCCGTAGGCCACATCAATCACGTGAAACCCGGCGAGCACAATACCGCCGAGGCAAAAGACGACCAGAACGACGTGAAAAGCCAGGATATATAGATCGACCTTATCCATGGCCCGTTTATAGCACACCCCCGCCGGCCTCCGCGCGGGCTTTTTCATGGGAATAATCCATGGCTGAAATCGAAGACCTCGACGTATCCGACGCCGCCAACACGGCACGTCAGCCCGAGGGCGTGGCTGCTGGTCAAGTCAACGACGGCGTGCGCGCCCTTGAAGGAATCTTGGCCCGCTGGCACGAAAACACCAATGCGTCCATCGCCAGTACCGGTAGTGCCAATGCTTATGCGCTCGCCGCCCAAGGCACACAGGTTCTTTTCGATGGTTTGGTCATCGCTTTTGATGCCAACTTTGAGAACACCGGGACCGCGACTTTAAATGTCGATGCCCTCGGCGCCAAGACCATCAAGAAGCTCAACGACCAGGACTTGGTTTCGGGCGATATCGAGGTCGGGCAGAAGGTGCTGGTGGTCTACGACGGCGCCAATTTCCAAATGCTCTCACCGACAGCGCGCCTAAAAACATGGTCGCTGCTCACGTTACTTTCGACAGCCAGCGGCACGTCCTCCGAGACCACCGCGATCCCCGCCGGCACATTGAGAATCGCCCTCATATTTGACCTAGTAAGCACAAACGGTACAGATAATCTTGAGGTTGAGATCGGATCGACAACATATGCGACTGTTTCAGACAGTATTGTTAAACGTCTTTCCACCTCTGCGTTAACTACCGCCACACGGGCCAGTGGGCCTGCACAACTGACGCATTCTGGCACCTCCTCAATCAGTGTATCTGGTCTGATCGAGCTGGTGAAGCATGACAACAACGATCATTGGGTCTTAGCAGGCAACTTGGGGGATGAAGCTGGCGATGATACGTGGCTGTCGGTAGCACGTATGGAGTTATCCGCCGCGATTGATCGCTTAAAGATCACCATGAGCGGGGCAAACAACTTCGATGCCGGCGCCGTCCATGTTTACACATACAACTAAAGGACACTGAGCATGGTGGATACCAAGACGGTGGATGGTGTTGTCGTTCCGCTGGACGCTACGGAACAAGCCGAAATAGACGCAAAGCGGGTCTTACAAGTGGCGCGTGAGGCCAGGACCGATGACCAAGTAGCGGAGCAAGACTTTACCTTGGACTTGGACGGGCATGATCCGATAGTACGCGCCGCCGTTGAAGTTCTCGCCATTCAGGCGGGCTTCACGTTGGCTAATTTCCGTGATGCGGTGAAAGCAAGACTCATCGCGCGAAACTTTTATAGGTAGCATCGCCGACCCCTTCGGCGACGGGACGCCCTGGCCGACGTAGGAGAACCTTATGTGCCCTTTTGGCCCGTAGCCGCTTTTGCGGCTTTTTTCATGTCTGCAATTCCCGCATTGGCGCAACAACAGCGATGCGCCGAGCGGGCGGACATGCTCAAGCGGTTGGCCAAAGAATACCGAGAGGCCCCGGTCGCAATTGGCATCGTCAGCGATGGCAAGCTTTTCGAGTTGCTTTCCACGCCCGCGGGTAAAACCTGGACGATCATTGTTACCACGCCGGAGGGCTGGTCGTGCATTGCCGCTGCGGGTGTGGATCTGTCGATGATAATCTCCCAACCCACGGGGCCGCACGTATGACGCCGCGCTTTTGGTTGTTGAACAGCATTTTGGCCGCGTTGATCTTCGCCGCTTGGCACGCCGGGTTCCTGATGCCGCTATTTCACAATGACCCGACCGGGATGACCTATGCGATAGCCGCTCTCTTTGTGATTGGGCTCGCGTCCACGGCACGTACATGCTGGGCAAGAACCACACGGCTCATTATTGACACCCTGCCGATGCTTGGGCTGCTTGGTACTTTCGTTGGGTTTGCCATCGCCTTTAGCGGCGTGGTCGGCAATGACGCCGTTGAGCTTCGCGATCTCGGCATCGCGACGGCACTAAACACGACAATCTGCGGGGTGACCGGCGCCGCATGGCTGCTTTGGCAGGTTCACCTTCTGCGCGGCAAGAAATCATGAACCGCCGGATCGCAACCGTAATGGTCGATCTTTTCGCGATTCTGGTCTTCATCCTCCTTAGCCTGCCGCACAAGCCGGAGGCGAAAGTCGCCGAGAACGCGCCACCGCCGGGCAATGTCATCATTGAAATCGTCTGGGCCGCCCAAGCTAATGCGGATGTGGATTTGTGGGTTCAGGCCCCCACGGATCGCCCGGTGGGATATTCCAACAAGGGCGGGCGAATCTTCAACCTGCTGCGCGATGATCTCGGGGCCAATAACGACATCACCCAGGTCAACTACGAGGTGTCATTCAGCCGGGGCATTCCCGAGGGTGAATACACGGTCAACCTGCACCTCTATCGGGTGATAAACGCGCCGCTCCCGCTGGCGGTCAGCGTCAAGGCAAGCGTGGCCAAGGAGATCGGGGGCGATACCCGTGAGATTTTTTCCCAGACCGCTTTTCTAAGACGCCCGGGGGAAGAAATCACCGTGGTCAGGTTCAGCCTAGACGGCGGAGGCAATCTGGTGCCCGGCAGCATCCACGATATTCCGCGTCCACTTAGGGACGCCCCGCGATGATCTTCTGGCTGTCGGTATTTGCCGCGCTCTCCGCGGCGCTCGGCGCGTGGGCGTATTGCCACCGCCCGGGTTGGCTATCTGTGGCGGTTTTCCCACTCCTCTGTGCGGGGATCTACATCGCCGGAGCCGAGGCAATGGGCCAACCAAAACCGCTCTGGATGGAATGGCGCGACCTAAGCGATGCCAAGGTGCTGGCGTATGAACTCGAGGAAGGGGCGGCGATTCATCTGTGGCTTCATGTAGATGGAACACCGCGCAATTACACCATGTCATGGAGCCGGAAAAACGCGCTGAGCCTTAGAGCGGCCATGGCGCAGGGCAAGGAGCGGGGGACCGTCATCATGATGCGAAAGGGCGACCGAAGCCTAGAGGACAGGGAGCCGCTGTTCTATGCCGCCCCACAACCGGCATACCCGGCAAAGCAATGAGTGCAGCGGACGATCCTGAATTGGAAAAATTGGAGCGCATACATGGGTGACCTTGAAGATCGCGTGCGTGACCTCGAGGCTTGGCGAGATCAGATGTCAGGCGCGCAAAAAATGTTCCTGTGGATATTCGGCGGGGTGGTTGGGTTGCTTACTCTCCTGGCGACTTTCTGGGACAAGCTTTTCCATTAACAGCGCGGGGCTGACAAATGCCGACACCCCCCCTTAGCGACGAACAATGCTTAGAAGCCATTCAGGCATTCAAGGAGACGCAAACCAAACAAGATGCTGCCGCAAAACTGGGTATTAATCCCAAAACCTACGCGGGCCGGCTACAGGTTGCCCTGGCTCGTTTCGGCACACAAGAAAGAGACGACGATGGCAAGCCGGAAATCGTCATACCCCCGCCCATTGTCATCAAACCCACCTACCGAATTACCGCCCCCACGTCCGACTCGCGCGCCAAGATTCTCATCTGCGCTATAGGAGACGTTCACGACTCCCCCTCGATTCCCAAGGACCGCCTGCGCTGGGCAGGACAGCATATCCGCGAACGCAAGCATGATTTTGTGGTGCAGATTGGCGATTTTCTTTCGCTGGAATCCATATCCCGATTCGCCGCTCCTGGCACATTGGAAGGCAAGGTGGCCCCATACTACCGCGAGGACATGGCGAGCTTTACGGAGGCTTTGGGAGCCTTCACAGAAGGGCTTGACGGCTACAAGGTTGAGAAGCACTGCACTCTTGGGAATCACGAGGACCGCCTGACATCTCAAATGTCGCGCCAGCCTTGGGCCGTGGACGCCCTGGAAAACACGCCTCATTCCCTATTACAAGATTGGGGCTGGGAGTACAGCCCCTATGGGGCGTTTCATTTTGTAGGTCAGACGGCCCTTACGCACGTTCCCCTTAATAGAATGGCCAAGCCCTTCGGGGGCAAGTTTGCCGAGAATCAGATAGGCAACGAAAGCACTTTCGATGTTGTCTACGGGCATTCCCACAGACCGCTAGTCAAGCCGTTTCCTAAGCTAAACGACGTGATCGTGAAGGTCGTGAACCTAGGCTGTTTTCTGCCGCAAAATCACGTTGAGTCATATGCCCAACATACGTTACATGGCTGGGAGTGGGGCCTGTACGACATCACCCTTGAAGGCGGGCATATCTCCAAAGCGAATTGGGTGCCCATGACAGAATTAGAGGAACGATATGCTGCCTAACCGGAGAGAGTGTACCCACGAGAGGGTGGGGCCGTTCATCGTGACCGTGGGGTTCGACCCGGAGGACGGCAAGCCATGTGAAGTGTTCATCTCCAAGAGAGCCAAGACGGGTACGGAACTCGACGATCATCTCTACGATTTGGGCGTGGCGGCTTCCAAGCTGATGCAGGGCGAATGATGGGCGAGGTTGTAAAGCTAAAGGAGAAGCCCAAACCCCCCGAGGTCATGCTTTACGCTTGCGAGAAATGCGAGGGAGTTTTGTTCCTGATGTACGACGACGGCACTTACGAATGCGTCATATGTGACGAGATTTACGATGAATGAGCGCGACCAATGATGCAACTTATTACCCCTGCTGATATTCGCGTGCTGGCTCTGACAATACACGGGGAGGGTAGGGGTGAGTCTGATCTTGGGAAACTGGCGATTGGTTGGACTGTGCGAAACCGAGCAGAGAAACATGATCTGAGTTTGGCGGAGGCTTGTCTGAAATCCATCCACTATTCCGCATGGAACAATGCGCGCTCAAATGACGCCAACCAACTCTCCATGATGACGGCTGAGTTAAGCGACAAAGCGTACGCTCGTTGCATGGTAGCAGCCTTACAAGTTGCCCATGAACTAGAGCCCGACCCCACGGGGGGAGCTACCCATTACGTGACGCTAAATTTGACCCCAGAGTGGGCCAAAAAGGATGGGCAAGAACTCCCATATGACAGTCTGGGAAATCACAAGTTCTATCGAGGAATCAAATAGGAGAATCAACCATGATGAAACACAGTCAACCGCCGCGGAAATCTTTTCTCTGGTGGGCCGTCCCCGCCGTGCTGGTGGCGGTGCTGATTTTTCTGGCGGCGTGTGCCAGCAACCCGATGGTCCGTTGGGCCGAGGGGCAGCAAGTCTACAATGGCGCCATCGCGGAGGTAATCCGCCTACGCGAGCCTTGCGTGGCCAGCGCCAAATGGCCAGCCGGCGGGCCAGACCACCAGCTTTGCTTCATCGACGATGAGTTAATGCGCCAGATCGCACTGGCGCGCGACAATGCGCGGGAATTGCTTGATCGCGCTATGGTGGCAGCGGAACTCGGCAATAATTTAAGCGCGGACAATTATCTCGCACAGGCGGAATTGGCTCTTGAAGACTTTCTGTTCTATCAACTTCGCGCATCGACAATGGAGACCAGAAAATGAGCACGTTGGTTCTTGACCCCCTTACGATTCAACTGATCATCACCGGCCTGCGTGCAGGACGTGAGGCGCTAAAGCTGCTCAAGCTAGCAGCGCTGGATGATTTACCGCCAGAAATCCGCGATCAGCTACTCAAACGCAGCGATGCACTGAACGCGGAGTTTGACGACTTGGTGCCCCCGGCTTAGTGGAGAAGAACATGGATAAAACCAAGATTTGGTGGCAAAGCCGCGCCGTGTGGGGCTCCGTAGTTACGATAGGTGCGGGGCTCGGGGCGGTCTTCGGCCTAACCGTTGAGGAGCAAATCCAGGCTGATGTTGCCGATTGGCTTGTTGCCTTGGCGGCGCTCATTGGCGGCGCCGTCGCCCTCTGGGGTCGGCTCAAGGCCAGTAAGATGATCGCTCCTGACAAGTGACCTTCCTGCTTTCTCTGGTTGGTCTGGCTCTCCGTGCCTGGTTGTGGATGCGCGGAAATGCCAACCGCCGCTTAGGCCGTGCCGAAGCGACATTGGATTCGCTCAAGGAGACAATTAACCGTGTGGAACAAGCCCGCCGTGCACGTCGTCGCGCTCGCCGCGATCCTGCTTTCCGCCGCCGGCTGCTCGACAAGTACCGTCGTAAGTGACGCCTGCTTAGGGTTTGAGGCGATGACCTACTCGCCGCATGATACCGACGAGACGATAGAGCAGATCATCGGACACAACGCGGCCTATGAGGCGCTGGATTGTGAATGAGGCGCGTTTAGCGCACCTCCAATGAGCCGGCTTGGGTTCCCAGAAGCGGATCGCCTTCTTCTGATAGGAACCCAGCCCAATGGATTTTCCGCAATGTATGCAGTTCATCCTAGCCGTCAGGGCTGGCGGGAGAGGCTTGTGGGGGTGAGGACCAATGTGCCTGGTGTGCCGCAATCAAGAATTTGTTGATTGCCTCGAAATCGGCCTCGCGTTTGCATTCATTGATTGCTTTCACAAGCCGCGTCTCGGCGTCCTCGATCAGCTTCAATATCTCACCTAGGTCCACCTCACCCTGGCGCACGGCGCGCAACGTCGAAAGGTTCGGCTCCTCTACTGGCAGCGCCAATCGCCCTTCGGTGATATACTGGATACCTTCGAATCCTAGCCGTAGTGCGTGCATTGCGAACTTAGTGTCGTAGCCGTACCGCTCGACCAGTTCAGGGCGGTTGACTTTCTTGGTTCGCTCGCCTTTCAGGGCCCGCTTTTGAGAGATCAAATAACCGAGAAACCTCTGTCCGGCTTCGCGGCTAATGAAGGCATCGCGCTCGAGGACCAACGCCCTCCCAAGATTTGTTCCGCCAATGTATTTTGGCAGCCAAAGCAGGATCAACACACTCGGATTTCCTTTTGCCGCCAATCGGCAGAATTTGCGTAGGCTGTAGATCGTCAAATCCAAATCACCGGGCTGGCTCCGCTTTCCTTCCGGTTGATCCCGATAGATGTATTGCTCGAAAAGCCGCAGGCCCAAGACGTATTCCGGTGGCTCGATGCAGATGCCCATTTCATCACGATCATCTTGCCCTTCTATGGCTGTGCCGTGAGCCGTCGAGCCCACAACGCCGCGCAGAATTTCATTTTTTAGAGCGAGATCGCGCCTAGTCATCGCTCAATTCCTTTTCCTAGCCGTCCGTGCCGGTGGCAGAGGACTTTGGGGGTAAAATGCTGGTTATCGTGCCGCTGCTTCAAGAGCAGCTTTTGCCACATTGAAAGAGGCCAAATGCACAAATGACCCGTCGCTCAGTTCGTAGATAGGTCCGTTATTACCAGCGTCGGTAAACGGCATT
>SDBV01004201.1_pt1 | contig 20871 bp, 10 predicted proteins | sample 2277081 | NCBI WGS metagenome assembly SDBV01 (sample SAMN10402039, study PRJNA504765) | marine sediment metagenome | isolation source: marine sediment core GS10_PC15, 223 cmbsf | place: Arctic Ocean: Southern Knipovich Ridge | collected 2010 | reverse complement strand
GCGATGATGCCCCTGGGCCTGTCGGCGATCGCCTCCGGGTTGACCTCGGGGACCACCAGGGGAACGCCGGGCTCCCGGCGGAATACCGACGTGTTGTCCACGACGATCGCGCCGGCCGATGTTGCTCTTGGGGCGTGCTCCAGGCTGACGGATCCGCCTGCGGAGAACAGGGCTATGTCCACGCCGGCGAAATCAAAGTCCATGAGATTGCTCACCGGGATATCCTCGTTGCCGAAACGGACGGTCGTTCCGGCGCTTCGACCGGAGGCCAGGGCGAAGAGGCGTTCCACCGGGAAGTCACGCTCCTCGAGGATACGAAGCATCGTACGGCCCACGGCCCCCGTGGCGCCCACAACAGCAATCCTGCATGCATTCATGATTGAACGACTCTCGTTGCGAAGCTACATACGGCGGAACGCGCCGATGACCACCCCGAGAATCTGGGTGGGGCGGAAGTCCTTCTTGCGCACGATGATAGGTGCATAGTCTTCATTGGCGGGCAGCAGCCTGATGCTGTCCGGGCCCGGATGAAAGTATTTGACGGTGACCTCGTCATCGATGAGCGCCACGACGATCTCGCCCTTCTCGGCGTGCATTTGTTTTCGGACGAAGATGAAATCGCCATCGTCTATCCTCGCGTCGATCATGGAGTCGCCCTGGACCTTGAGGGCGAACACCTCGCGCTGGTTTCCTATGAAGAAACGATCCATCATGATGGTATCTTCCACGTTCTGCACGGCCAGCACAGGTTCGCCGGCCGCCACGCGGCCCACCAGGGGAACGCTGACCAGATCTTGCTGATCTGTGTTGGCAGTCTTGACGGGGCGCAGCGCCCTGGACTTCATGTCCTCGCGCTTGAGGTAGCCCTTTCGCTCCAGCGCCCGAAGGTGATCGTTCACGCCGTTGGTGGAGCGGATCCCCAGGTGAGAACCGATCTCTCTCAGGGTGGGCGGAAAGCCGTGGTCCGTGATCGACTGGGTGATGAAGTCCAGAACCATCTGCTGTCTCTTGGTTAGTCCTATCATTACTAACGAGGCCTCCGCTTTTGTTGATGTGCGTTCCAAAACGCCGCAAGCATGCAATCATACTGAACAACGGTTTACCATGTCAAATTGTTGTGGGCTATTCGTGTTCGTGGACGATCATCCTGCGAAGCTCGCCTGCGAGCGAAGCGGGATAAACGTCAAAGGACAAGCGTCCTCCAAAGATGGTATGATCACCTCAATGGATGGAGATGGGTGAAGATGACTACGAAATTTAAGGGCGCATACATAACGAAATTTAAGGGCGCATACATGGATGCGCCCCTACTGGGGCTGGTGCTGCTCATGGCAGCCGCCGGGTGCTCGCACGTTTCGTCCATCGGAGACGGGGGGACCGACACTGACAGCGACACCGACGCCGATACAGACAGCGACACTGACTCGGATACCGACGCCGATACCGACACGGACACTGGCACCGGCCCGATCGAGTGCAATATGGGAGAGTACATCGGTCATTTATACGCCAACTCACAATCGGATGTCGCAGCCCTCGCGGGATACACCTCTTTCTCGGGAGCTCTGACAATCAACTGTCCTTCGTGCGCCGACTTGAGCGAATTGATTTGCCTCGCCTCGGTGGGCGGGGAATTGTATATAGGGAACAACATCACCCTCACTAGCCTGAACGGTCTGAGCGCCCTCACCACGGTGAGCAAGGAAGTTGAAATCTACGGGAACTCCGCCCTCACCAACCTGGACGGGCTCAGCGCCCTCACCTCGGTGGGCAAGGCATTGGGTATTCGTAATAACGACGCCCTCATTAACCTGGACGGGCTGAGCTCCCTCATTTCAGTGGGCGAGGGATTGGGAATTTCGGAAAACGCCGCCCTCGCCAACCTGGATGGGCTGAGTACCCTCACCTCGGTAGGTGGTGCATTTTGGATAAAAGATAACGCCGCCCTCGCAAATCTGGATGGGCTGAGTAACCTCACCTCGGTAGGTGCATTGGATATTCGTAATAGCGCCGCCCTCACCAACTTGGATGGGCTGAGTGCTCTCACCTCAGTAGGAGGAGAAGGTGGAAACTTGCTCATCTGGGAGAACACTGACCTGCCCGACTGCGAGGCGTGCGACCTGTTGGACCAGCTCACTCCCGTCCCCATTGATATTTGGGTTCACGACAACCTCGACGATTCTTGCACACCCGTTCCGGCCAGCTGTCCGTAGGGGATAATTGCCAAGTCGTTGCCGTCCTCACCGGCCCCAAGATCGAAGTTTCACCGCCAGGCGTCCGAGGGAGGGTCCGGGAAGCGTCTGGGGGATCTCCAGGTGCCCGAGGGAGGGTCCGGGAGGTGTTCGGGGATTCTCCAGGTGGTCGAGAGAGGGTCGGGGAGGCGTTCGGGGATTCCCCAGGCGGTCGAGGGAGGGTCCGGAAGGCGTTTGGGGATTCCCCAAACGAGCAACGGCGCGGGTTTGCGGTGTTTTTATTGCGGAAGGCGAACTATTTCGAACCGAAGCCCAAAGAAGCCGTGTCCTGGGCCACTTCAGCGGTCTGACCGGCCCGGCGAGCGGACGGCCTGACCCTTTTCGCAAGCTCTTCCTCGCCTGCTATCCGGAGCAGGACGCTCGTCAGATTGGCGGCGCTGGAAAAGGCTTTGTCGTACTCATCGATTGCATTGCGCTTGGCCATCAGGGTGGCCTCCGCCTGGCGCTGTTCCTCGGCTATCTTTGCGACCGATTCATCGAGGTCGTCCAGCAGCGCGACTATCGGCTTGCGCCACAGGTCGGGATCGAACCTGTATCCCGGGATCCTGGGCTCCGGCGCCTTTATCTCGGCGAGGTTGGCGGACACGATCTTGCCGAGCCTGTGAAGCACGACCGGATCGTCGGGCGTAGGCCCGTCGAACCCCAGCCGGGCGACATACTCCGGCCCGCAGATGGTATCGAGCTGGTCCCTGCCGGTAACGAGGCGATCGTGCAGCTCATCGGTTTTCGAGTCCCTATTACTGCGCGCGGCCGGATCGTCGCGCAGCTCGTTTTCGTGCTCGTCGTCCTTCACGACCATGAAATCGGTTTTTGCGGACAGATCCGCGGCCACCCTCTCCAACACCAACTCCACCGCCGGGATTACTTCCTCTCCATATTTTTTTCCCATTTCCCCGGCGATCGTCCCCTTGTGAGTTTCAACGGCGGCCGTTACCTTATTCGAGGACTTCTGTCTCTGAACAGTTGATTTTGATGCCATTTTTCCCCTCCGTTTTTTGGCTGTTCGTTTTAATTGTAACTGTGGCGAATCGTTTACCGTTATCGAACAAGTCTGTCAATCGACATCCTTTATTTGGGAATGACCGTGAATTCAATTTTGGAGACGCGGTCGTGGAGTTGGGAGAATTCAAGGAACTTCGGGTATTCCGGGGGCTCCACGCGGATGGCGTCGAAGGTGGATTCCACGCGCACTTTGAGAGTATTGCCGTCAACCGAGATCTTTCGCCGGATCGCTCCCCACGGTCCTTTTGCCTCATTCGGTCCGGTGACGGCCGAGATCCTGGTCCCCGTCGGCGTGGTAAACGAGATGTTCACGGTCTTTAAATCGTGAGAAGCCATGACCACCGCGGTGGTTCGCGTGGGCAACGCCCCCATGCTCTGTTGCAGGGAGGATTCGAACGGCAGTTTCACCTCGAGCCCGTCCGGGCCCCGACGGGCAAAGCGATCGACCGCGAAGGAGTATTTAAGCACCAGCGGGTTCTGCGGCGAGTCGAGGTTTTCAAACGACAGGGAGGTCAGCTCGGCACGGCTGATTGTGTCCGAGAGGTAGCTCTCCTGAAAACGTTGTTCGATCTCCGCCGCCGGAATCCGACGAACGCGCGCCCTCCATGACGCTGCGAGCCGTCCGGTGAGCTCTTCGACGACGTGTCCCTCCACGGAACCGTCCGCGCTCATCGTGAAACGCGCGTCGATATTCCGGCCATCCGCACCGACGGCGCCGCCCGTGGTTTCCACCATATCGCAGGAGTCGGTGAAGAGCGCGGGGCGGCGCCTCATCTCGGGGGGGAGATAACCGTACTTCGAACCCTCCTCGTCCAGGTTGACCCACTCATCTTCAGCGACCAGCACTGCGCTCCTGGACATGATGCCCATGTCGGGCACGTCGGATACGGTCTCGTCCTCGCCCGCCTGCTTGACCAGCGCCAGTCTTCCCTCGAGTCCGGCCGCGTGGAGCAGCGCCAGGAAGGCCCGCACCCGGCTCCCGGCCCGCCTTCCGATGATGTGGCCGGCCTGCTCGAAGAGGTCGTCCTCGTTCTGGATGTGCTCCATTACCCAGTGGTACAGAGCCGTCTTGACCGCGGTCGCGTCGTCTCTGGGGATGCCGTCGAGGGCGCTCGAGAGGGCTTCGTCCGTGGGGCCCGCCGGACGTTCGAGGCCGGCGATCATATCGTTGAAGCGCGAGCACAGCGACTGTCGCGTTCCGCCGTGAGAGACCTTGATGGACGGGAGATACTCCGACGCGACCGGCGCGAGAGGTTCCCGCCCGCGGGGGAGCTTTTCCCTTGTGCGCCAGATCCATACTTTCGTGTCGCCGTCCTCGCGGATCTCCACGGCCGGGCAGTCACCCCTCGGATCGGCCTGGATCTTCATCGACCGGGGCGCGACTACCATCACCTCGGATCGATGAAAGGCCGTGTTGAAGTCCTGAAAATAAAAACGACCGGTTTCGAAGCCGCCGAGAAAGACCGGGGAGGTGAGGGCGAACGCGACGTATTCACACTCGATGAAGTCGCCCGGCTCCAGGTCCGGAAGGGAAATCGTCGACTTGCCGGCGATCTCCTCGGGTTCCAGAATGCGGCCGTCCTTCTTGATCGTCCGGGCAGTGAGCAGGATCGCCCCGTTCGGGAGAGACATCTCACCGTGTTCCTCCACCGCCTCGTCGGTCTTGAGGTGAGCGATGTTGTGAACGATCTCCGTGCGCGCCCCGCTTCTCCCTACCAGGTGGACAGCCCGGTCCAGAACCCACACGGCGGCGGTGTTGTACTCCACGCCCTTTTTTTTGTACTCGTCGATCACCGCCAGGCCGTCGATTCGCATCTGGGCGTATGGTTTCCTTCTATCGAGGGTGTCGATGGCGTTGTGGATGATCGGGTGCGGCCCGGGCAGGATCGCGAGGCCCTGCTCCAGAACGGCCCGGGCGTCGTCTTTCCTGTCCAGGGCGATCAGCGCGTCGGCGAGGGACAGCCTTGAGGGTATGTCTGCGGGATCCAGTTCGAGAACTCTGGAAGTGGACTGCACGAATCCCTCCAGATCGGCACTCGCCAGGCGGGCTCCGCCGAGCTCCTTGTTGAAGAGCACGCTATCCGGGCGCAGGCGGGCGATGCGTTCGTACTCGTGCGTGGATAGCTTGTATTGTCCGGAGCGTCCGAGCTCTTCGGCCAGCCCCGCGGCGGTGGAGTTGCATGTGCGCTGAGCCTGCGCGAGTCGCCGCGCTTCGTCGAAGCGGTTGAGCTGTCTTGCGAGGAAAAGGCGCCAGCCCAGGGTCTTGCAGGAAGAGGGCATCAGCCTGTCCATCTCGTTGACCGCATAAAGGGTCTCCGAGTACCAGCCGAGGCCGACCGCCAGCTCCGCGAGGCGGCCGAAGAGAGCGGGCTCATCGGGGCAAAGAGCAATACCCTCTCGTATGATATCGACGGCCTCCTCGTCTCGCCCGTCCGAAGCCTCGGTGATCGCGATCTGATCGCGCGCCTCGATCATGCGCGGCTCTTTGCCAAGCGCCTCGATCATCAGGTTTCTCGACAATTCGAACGCGACCTCCCCTGGAAGAGAGGGATCGATCTTCACCGCCTGCGCCCTCAAGGTGAGCACCACCGGGGATTCGCCGAACCCTCTGGCGGTCAGCCATAAAAGGAGGTTCTCGGCCAGGTCTCGATCTTCCCACCAGACGGCGGCCCGAAGTAGCGCGAGGGCGCAGGACGGGCTTTGCGGTTTGTGTTGTGGCGAAGCGTGCGGCGCGGCCAATGCCCTGCCTCCGGAAGGTGGGAGATCGGTGCCGTGCCCCGTGGCGAGCGGTGTTCCATCTCGAGTGGTCGCGACAAGCGAGAAGGTTCGGGCGTAACCCGGATCGGCAAGCTCCACGACGATCTCGGTGGTCCCTTCCGGGAGATCCGCTCCGAACCAGTGGACCATGGAAGGCCAGCTCACGCGGGGATTCCTGGTGAACACAAGCTCTTTTCCAACGAAGACCCTGGCGGCGGAAGTGGTCTCCAGGCGAAACAGCATGGTCTCGGGTTTGGCAAGGGAGATAGTGGTGCGGGACCAGCTGACGCCCTCCGTCGAGTTCGTCCGATCTCCGGTGGAGACGGTGCAGGTTCGGGCGCGCTCCCGCCTTACGGAAGATCTGCCGCGACCGGGTCCGAGATCGACGATGCCCGGCCAGGGGCGCAGAGGATCCGTCATCTCGATCCTCAGCCGTTCATCGTCGAAGGTTTCCCATACGAACGGTCCGAAGGATCCGGCGGTCATCCAGCTTGTCAGGCACCCGGTGCCCTGAAGGAGCCTGGCGGAAGCATCCGCGTCATCGGATTTGAGCGCGATTCCGAAGATCAGATTCCTCAGCTGGAAAAGAGCCTCCGGGGGCAGCTTGCCCGGCCGATTCGCGCGTTCGTTCCAGAAAGCGTTGAAAATATCGTTGAACGCCTCGACACGATCACGAATAGCCACCACCCCCATGGCGGCGGCGACGGCCTCGTCCTGTCCGTCGCCGGAAAGGTGGGTCTCCTCCAGCACGCGCAGGTAGTGTTTGAGGGCTTGCGCGGGGCGTCCGGTGACGTCGAGGAGATCTCCGAGCAGGAAGTGAGCCTCCGGGGAGGTCGGATCGGCGGCGAGGGCCGCTTCGAGTTCGGACTGTGCCTTGTCCAGATCGCCGTCAGACAAGTACGCCTGCTGCGCGCGGGACAGGCGATCCGAGAAGGAGCCGGGGCCTCGCAAAGCGGGACCGCATGAGGCGAGGGCGCAAACGGCAATGAGCAGGATGCGTCTCATTTCTTCCTCTTCAAGGTGATCCTCGCCGCCAGGATCTCGTCCACGGCCCGACAGAATTTTATGAAGCGCGGATAATCCTCGGTCGTTACCCGGTGGACCGAGAGATCGAACCGACGGTCGATCACGATCCGGTCGCCCTTCCGGGTGATCTCCACCTCGAGTTTGCCGAAATCGGTTTCCAGTCGAGCCGTGTGGGGAAGATCCGCGATATCGTGGCCCTTCGGGATCGAGACCGTGATCTTGCGTGAGGACGTCCGATTCGGCCCGACGATCAGATCGTGCGTTCGGCGCGGTGTTCTGGCATATCGATCGGCCAGATCCAGGCCCACATCTAAAGGGATTTTAAGGAGGTTGTTTTGGATGGCGCCGAAATGGGGAACCACGGCCGAGAAGGAGTATCGCACCGGCGATTCCAGATCGGCCATGGATTGAAACTCCAGATCGGTCAGAGCGGCGCCGGGAAACACGCGAACGAGCGCGCGCTCGAAACGTTCCCGTCGGCTGTGCTCCGCTTCGAACTCCCTGCGCAGCCCCGGGGCGAAGTGAGCGCCTTTGACCTCCGTTTCCACCCTCAGCGCAGCCGCTCCATCGGGGGAGAGGACGGCGGTCATGATCTCGCTCCTGGTGTTGTTCGAGGCGTCGAGGGTGGGTGTGGTGACCAGCTTCACACCGTCGGTCGAGAGCCGAAGGGCCGTCACTCCCTGGTCCTCGAATGGGAAGTCGGCGGTTCCGTGGTGCTCCGCAGTGCCGTCCAGCCAGAGATCCAGAGAGGGAACGAAAACGATGGCGTGATTGAACACGGAAAGTGAAGCCGGCGAGCGATCTATCTCCCCGAGGGAACGTGTCCGGACAAGCGCGAACTGTGCCTCTACTCCGGCCACGCGCAACATGGTCACCAGCAGCGATGCCTTGTCCTTGCAGTCACCGAACCCGCGGGAAACCACGAGGGATGCGCGGTAGGGCTTGTATCCGTGTATTCCGAACTCCAGGCCCACGTATCGCGTGGCGGTGACCACCCAGCCGTAAATGGCGGCGACCCTGGACGCGTCGTCCGTCGCTCCTCTCGTCAGCTCCAGAGCCTTCTGCGTGATCCTTCCGTCCGGTAGCATCTGGTTTCGCACGAGCCCCCTGTACCAGTCACCGAGATCCTTGAAGGAGCGGTAGGTCGACACGTGAATGTAGTCGGTTCCGGCGGTCGCCCCGGGCATGTCGGCCTCCCTGGGGATCACCGGCACCTCGGTTGCCTCGAAGGATTCAACCAGGGTGTCTCCTTCGGTCCGAGATTTGTGCACGAGATTCCGTACATGGGGCTCGCGGATCTCCAGGTGCCGGGATTTCGGAACGATCAAGCTGTAGCGCCAGAGGGTCTTTGGATGCAGGTCGTTTATGAAGACCAGATCTCCGAAATAGTCGGAATACACGTTGTGATTGGCCGTGTCGTCCACCCGATAGGAGTACTCGACCACGTCGCCCGGCTCCAGGGGAGGAAGCTCGATCACCTCCGCCTCGATGTCGTAATACAGGCGATACCATGGCTCGGCGATGGGCACGATCCCTCGTCCGACGGCGTTTTCGACCGTCCCGTCCGGGTGAAAGACGCGAGCGTGAATCACCTTCACCCGCTGGGTCGAGGGGGAATACCGGATCGAGAACCGACGCCAGCTTCGAGCGGTTTCCACGGTGCTCACCTTCACCACCACCTGGGTGAATCTCGATGACAGGCCCGTTTCGAAGACCCGCACCACCGTAGAGTCCACCAGGTATCGCGCGTCTTCGCCGTCTTTGCCTGTTGCGCGCTTGGATAGAAACTCCTCGCTGGACACTATAAAGGGAACTTCGAAGCCGGGCGTCGGGTTCAGGTGATCCAGGTAGTCCGCCAGCCACGCGTCCTGGGGTCGCAAGAGCCTGGCTTTTTCCAGATACCGTACGGCCTCCCTGGTGTCTCCGCGGCGAAGCCCGAAGAGCCCGAGCTTGCGCAGTGCGTCCGCGTCCGAAGGGCAAAGGGAGTGCGCCAGCTCCAGTGTTTCCCGAGCCCGTTCTTCGAGGCCGGCCCCCTCGAGCAGCGAGGCCGTCTCCCATAGCGCGTCGCGGTCGTGCGAAGCCAGGGTGAGGATCGCCTCCAACTCGTGGAGGAACTCGTCGGTTCGGTTGCCCGCGAGGGCGGCCCTGGCGAGAGTCTGGTGAAAGTGAAGCCGGTCGAAGTGCGACTTCGATGCCTTTTGTGTGAGATCGAGCGCTGCTGAAGTGATGCCCGCAGACTGAGCCGTCCGCGCGGCAAGAACCGTGGGCCCCGGGATCGACCAGTTGCCCTTCGCCAGCTTCACGGCTTCCCGGTAGGCCTTGAGGGGGAAGCCTTCGTCGGCGGTGATCTCGATCATGAGCATCTTTACTTCAAGGTTTTCAGGTTCGAGGATCAGCGCCTTTTGCACGAGGCCGCGTGCGCGATGGATGCCGGTTCCACCGCGTTCCAGTTGCGCGCGCGCCAGCAGAGACGGCACGTGATCCGGGGATGAAGCCAGGGCTTGCGTGACGGCGAGGATGCGCTCGTTTCTGTCGAGAGCGAGAGCGCGCCAGGTGAGGCAGTGCTCCGGCAAGCCGGATCTCTCGCAGGCTGTACGGGCGAGATCCCGCGCGCGGTGCGATGACGGGTGCAGGGCGTTTGTTTCCAGGGCGTACTTGGCCGCAGCCGCCATGTGGGAGGGACGGGCGTTTTTGGCGGAAGCCCGACGGAAGAGCTTTCGGAGCGAAGATCCCCCCGGTTTCATCCCTCCTGTGGCGATGCGCGCGTGGATGCCCATGGCTCCGGTCTCGTCCGAGCACACCTTGACGACCAGCCGGTTCTCGCCGCGTTTTACTTTTATCGATGCGGAAAACCGATCCGGGTCGTTGCCTCGATACTTGTCGTCCGCGCCGGCTTTCGTCCCGTTCCAATAGGCCCTAAAAGCCCCGCTCGTACCGATGAGGAGGGTGCTCCTGCGTGCACGGTCGGAGACGACTGTGGTGGATGCGATCACGCAGACGCTTTTTCCCGCGACCATGGAGTCCAGATGGGTGTAGCCGAACGAGGATATCTCCCGCGGCGCGTTTCTCCACCGGATCGGGCCGTCCACGCCGTCGTATTCGAGGGATGTATCAATTGGGCCGGGTGCGATCTCGAGGAGCGGATGATCGACGCCAAGCCCGGCGCCGCCGTCGTTGTCGAATGGGCCGAGCACCTTCCAGTGAGAGATGAATCCACGCTCGTCGTAGCTCTCTTGAGCGGCCTTCGGGTTTCCCGTTCGAAGCCGCGCCGTCGCAAGGAGATGAGCGGCCCTTTCCCGCGCGGCAAAAGATATTCGGGGCAAGGACGCGATCTTTTGTAGGGCCTCGACGACGGTTTTGGGGTCGCTGGTTTCCCATTTGTCGAACACCTCGATGACGTAAAGTTCCGCGTCGAGTCCGGCGGGGTTCTTCCTGATCTTTCTCACGAGATCGTCGGTGGAATCGTCCCGCGCTACGGTGACCGTCGGCACGGCGAGCAGCATCGACAAGGCCAGGAAAGCAGCGTGGAAGTGTTTGCGGATCATCAATGAGGAATAGGGCAGGGGGGTGACCGGGTCAAGGGCTTCGGAATCGTCGCGCGGAGTAGGTGTACACGTTTTACGAGGCCGAAGTCCCCCTTGAAAATGAGTTTTGAAAATGGCACCCCCTGGTCCGCCTCATCGTCGCGACCGAACGATCGCCTGCTCCAGATCGAGGTAAGATCCGTGAAAAGGCATCCTGTCGATGAAGAAGTACGGAGTTCCGTCGATACCGAGAGTTTCCCCCAGCGCGCGATCGGCCGATACTTCGTCCGCTGTCCGTTGCGACGACATGTCGGCGTTGAAGCGTTTCACATCGAGATCGATCCGCGCCGCGAGTTCCGCGTAGATCTCGTCGTTCAGCTCGGTCGCGTGGGCGTAGAGGAGATCGTGCATCTCCCAGAACTTGCCCTGAGCCCCGGCGGCCTGCGATGCCCGCGCGGCTTTGATCGCCTGGGGGTGATAGGACAGTGGGTAGTGCTTGAAATAGAATTTTACGCGCCCCGGGCGCCTGGTGTTGATGCGTCTCAACTCCGCCGCGGCCCGCTTGCAAAAAGCGCACTGGAAGTCGGAGAACACGATGACCTCCACTAAGGCGTCCTCCGGGCCGAGCCGATACGAATGGGCAAGATCCATCGAACCGACGCCGTGACAACAGGGCGCCAGGATCAGGAAGACAAGCAGACACGGGCACCGGCGCACGAGGCTCATCCGGCGTCGCCTCGCGGAAGGCATGATTTTGCGATGCTCTTCATTATTTTCCACAATAAAACTACCGAATTGGTTATCCTAGTGTTGCAATGATGAAAAGGAGAGAACGATGAAATCAGCGCTTTGCCCAATGCTTTCTTTGTTGCTCGTCTCGGTATCGGTGGGCCTCGTCAATTCGGGATGCGAAGACGACGGCGATGCCCGTTTTGGGGATTCGGATAGCGATGTGGATGGGGATACCGACGGAGACACGGACGGGGACACAGACTCGGATACGGACTCCGACACGGACGGGGACACGGACGGGGACACGGACACGGAAGACTGCTACCAGGGCATCGATATTGTTTTTGTGCTCGATGTTTCCACCTCCATGGGCATGATGCTCAGTGAGCTCGAAGCGGATATCGCCGAGGTGTGGACCGCGGCGAACGAACTCACCCCCGAGGAAAACGACGTGTTTTTCGGGCTGGTGGTGTTCGTGGACGACTACCTGGTGGCGAGCGACGGCTCTACTCCCTATACGTCCGCGGCGGAGCTCCAGGCCGACTTCAACAGCTGGTATACCTTCACCTCCAGCAATCAGCAGACCCAGTCCAGCGCCTCGAACACGGACTGGCCCGAGAACACCCTCGATGCGTTGGTGGCGGCGGCCGACCAGTACCAGTGGCGGGACGCGGAGACCACCTTGCGGGTGATCATCCACGCCACCGACGATACGTTCCTCGAAACGCCGTCATCTTTCTCGAGCGGAATCCAGGTTCTAAACGACTACGCGGGAACCATCGCCACCCTTCAGGCCGGAACGATCCGCGTTGCGAGCTTTGCGGCTCATCTCGGCGGGCCGCTGGGCAATATCGACGTGGAGCCCGGCTTCTTCACGGACTACGGCGGCCAATCTCCCATCCCAAACTCCACCTCCGGCAGCGTATTTAACATCGACCTGGTAGGCATTTCTCTCTCCCTGGCGGACGCCATCAACGATTTTGTCGCCGAGGAGTTCTGCGAGGACTACGTTATCGAGTAGGCCGCTCCACGAGAGACAGAAAAGCGGGGAAGAACACAACCGCCGCGATGAAGGTGGCGGTAATCCCCACGACCGCGGTGTAACCGAGGGTTTGCAGACCGACGTTGTGGGAGATCATGCTCGATCCGAAGCCCACCGCCGTGGTCAACGAGGCCAGGAATGTGGCCGCTCCCGTCGTTCGAACGACGAGGACCACCGAGCCGGGGCCTTCGTTCAAGTAGCGATGATAGATATGAACCGCGTTGTCTATCCCGATGCCGATGATGCTGGGCACCACCACCATGTTGAACATGTTCAGCTCCATGCCCATGGAATGGAGCGCTCCGATGAACATCATCATTCCCACCGAGAGGGGAAATGCGACAAGGAGGGCGCGTTTGAAGCTTCGAAAATCGAGCAATAGAAGGAGGAAGACCAGCGCGGAGGCCACGGCGAGCAAGGGAGGCCCGTCTGCCCGGATCTGTCGGTAGATCCATGCCACGATGAGGGTCTCGTCCGCCATCTTGTGCTTCACCCCCGCGTGCTTGAGGCTCGAGGAGAGATCGTACAACTCCTCCTCCCACGCGGCGGCCTGGTAATCGGCGTCGTTGCGCTCAGACGGCCAGACGTAGGTGATGTACTCGTCCCCCGCAAGGGTCGTGAAACGCCGGCGAACCGCATCCGGCAGATCCTTCGCTTTCCAGGGAACGATTCTGACCATCCGCCTCGCTTCGATCAGCTTGTCCGTCCGGTGGCCGCCTTTTTCCGCGGCCTTGTCGAGCTTGGGGTCCCACAGGATCCTCTCCAGTTGCGCGATGTATCTGGAATGGGCGTCGATATCCGAAGGGAGGAGGCTCGACACCGACACCACCTTCCCCATGCGCGATGCCTTGCCGTCCGACAATCCCTTGTCCCGGATCTCCAGGGCGGCCTCTTCGATCATGGCCGCGTCCTTGACAGAGGAGGAAAGGAAGACCGCGGGGTTGAAGCCGGCTCCCAGGTTCTCGTCCACGTACTCGAAGAACTCGGTCGCATCGGATTTCCCCCGGAGCTTCTTGAAATTGTTTTTGAAAGGGATGTCAGTCACGTGAATGACACCGTAGATAGCGCAAAGGCCGACGACCGCGACGGCGCCGACGGCGAAGGGACGGGAGATCCTGGAATCGCCGATGGCGTGTGGGTCTCTTGCGGCGCTCGAGGGAGCCGGTTTCCGATGGCGGTGGAAGACATAGAGGAGGGGAGGGAGAACCAGGAAGCTCGAGAGCAGGGTCATGACAACCCCGATTCCGGCGATGAGCCCGAACTCCGAAAACCCCCTGAAGTCGGCGATGGTGAAAGAAAAGAAGACTCCGGCGGTGGTGAGGGCGCTTGTGAGGGCCGGGGCGCTCGTGCCTTTCACGAAGGCGACGATCGCTTCGGAGATGGAAACTCCCGGGCGAATGGACTCCTGGCGGAATCGCACGAAAAGATGGATGCCGAAGTCAATTCCAAGACCGATCAGCACCGCTGCGAGAAACCCGGTGATTATATTCACGTGACCGATGAAGAGCTTCGCAAAGGCGAATGTCCAGACCACGCCGCAGACCAGGGCGGAGCCGATGAAGAGGGGAGCGGATACGCGACGGGTGAACCCGGCGAGAATGAGTATGCCGAAGGCCAGGGCAAGAAGCGAGGCGTTGCGCAGGTCCGAGCTCATGGTGAGGTGCTGTTCCTGAACCACCTTCAGGGCGCCCGCGTACTTCACTTCGATGTTCCTGGACGCCGGATCCAGTTCCTCGACCGCTTTCTCGATATCTCCGAGCACCCTTCCGCCCGCCTTCATATCCGAGAACTTGATTGATGGGATGACAACGAGAAATGTGTATTTCCCGTCCTGGCTGGTCAGGACTTCATCAAAACCTTGCCCTCCCATTTTGGCGGTGATGATTTCATCCACCTTCTTCCAGGCGGCGTCCAGCTCCCTTTTCTCCTCCTCCTCGTCCAGGTGGAGGGCGAGGGGATTAGCCTGTATTTTCGCCACCTTGACGGCGTCTTCGACGGCGGGGACAAGTCTGTTCAGCGTGGGGATATCGGTCAGCCAGAGGCCTCGATCCTTGAAGAACGCCACCGGTAGCTCCAGATCGGCACATCTGATGTCGTTTACATTCTCGAGCTTTTTTTGCAGATCCCGACCGAATTCCAGGCGGGCGTCCGGATCCTTGCCGCCCAACGCGATGATGAGCTGCCTCGTGCCGCCTGTCTGTTCGCGAACCGCGTCGGCGTTGACGATCTCGGGGGTGCCCTCCGGAAGAAGCGCCTCGTAGCTGGAATCGAACTCCAGGGTCGATGCAGCGAGCCCGGCCGCCAAGGTGATCGCCGCTGCGGCAACGAGGAAGCGCCAGGGATGAGCAACCTGTGCGCGAGCCAGTTTTTCAGCGAACACGGTCAGTTTCATGGAACGGGCCTCACGGTCATGGAGCGCTCTCTGACAAAATACTTTACCGTTTGACAGTTCGACTGAGAACACCGAACGGAAAATAACAAATTGTCAATATGTGGGTGGGAACTATCGGCGCGAAGTGATAAGAAACTCGTTTTGTAAAAAATGAATTCGAAAATGATATTGGTTAGATTTATATTGCTGTTTATTCGAGCCGTTGTCGCGATGCTCTGGACTCTGGCTATCCATATTTTTTTCGTACGTCTGCCCCAGATCTTGACACCCGGCAAGAGACGGATATTCGCGCGACCCATCGGCGTCTGGGGCAGGGGACTGGCCTGGATAATGGGCGTGCGCATACGCCGGCGCAACGAACGAAACTGGCCCATGGGCGACTTGATTGTATCCAACCACATGGGTTTCCTGGATATTCCGCTCATACTCTCCTTCTTTCCGGCGGTCTTCGTGATCAAGATGGAGATGCGGCGGGTCTTCTATTTCGGGAAGGCGCTCGAGCTCCAGGGGCACCTCTTCGTCGACAGGAAAGATAAGAAGTCCAGGAAAAAGACAGGGGTTGCGATAATGCGACTGTTAAAGGGCAATAACAGGTTGATCGTATTTCCTGAGGGATTTGCGAGCCCCAAGGCGCAAAGACCGGCCTTTCAGCCAGGATCCCTGATAGCGGCCAAGCGCCTCGGCAAGCGCGTAGAACTGTGTGTGATAGACTATCTCCCGGATCGCCGCTTGCTGGAATGGGACGTGAAAAAGAGCACATTCCTGCAGCTCGTGGATCTGTTCGGCAGGTTCAGAACAGATATCGGCATCGAATTTTTCCCGTCGGAACTGATCGAGGGGGATCCGTCCGAGCTGACACTGAAGTATCATGACATCGTGGAAAAATGCCTTCACAGGAACGATCGGGAGCGTGAAGAGCGCGAGGGAATCGCGCAGGCGGCAGCGAGCGAGTGAGCGAGCAATGCACAAGGGGAATCATCTTCGATCTCGACGGAACCCTCTACGTGTTGCGCTGGATGAAACTGCGCATGGCTCTATTGCTACCGGGGTCGGTCGGTGTGCTGAGAAAGCTCACGGGTGCACGGGCCGTCCTCAGGGCCGGATCTTATGCGGATCGGGAGAGCCTGCTGGCGGCGTTGTTTCAGGAGCTGGGCCGGCGCGCGGGAATAGGCGCCGAACGAGCGGAGGCCTGGTATCACGAGCGTTTCATGGAGGCGTTCGTGAAGCTGCTGGGAAAAAGCGGCCGGGCTCGGGCGGAACTCGACGGGGTGCTGACCCGGCTTCGAGCCGCGAACATAAAGCTGGCGGTGGTTTCGGACTTCGGCCGCGTGGAGGATCGTCTGAGGGCCCTTCGAATAGAGCCGGACTTGTTCGACAATCTGGTGGCCGTGGAGGACTACGGCGTGCTCAAACCTTCTCCGAGGCCGATGCTGGCGCTTGCCGCAAAATGGGGTATCGATCCGCGCGATATAGTGATAGTGGGGGATCGATCCGATCTCGATGGCGATTGCGCCCGCGCGGCGAAAATGGAATTCTGGGGGATAACGGATCGCCTTTCGAGAGCCCGAAGCGGGTTCGTGAACTGGAAATCGGCCTCGGCAATGCTCGAGGCCAGAGCAAAGGAATCGGGAGTAAGTACATGAGCCGCTACGACATCGCAATCATCGGCATGGGTTGCGTCTTTCCAAATGCACACGACCTCCAGCAGTACTGGAAGAATATCGTGAGCGGAGACACCTATTTCAAGAAGATGCCAAAGCGCCTGTGGCACATAGACAATTTCTATTCTCCCCAAAAAGGGAATCCGGAAAAAGCATATACGAATGTCGGTTCGTTTGTTGAGGATTTCAAATTTCCGTTCTTGGAGTACAAGCTTCCGCCGGCTGCCATGCGGGGGGTGGACGTCACGCAACTGATGGTCATTGACGCCACGCGCCAGGCGCTGGACGACGCCGGCATCGAGATGCGCTCGGACGAGTTGACCGACGCGGCGACGCTGATCGGGGCCAGCGGTATGGACGCGTTTGCTCACGCGGCGGTGTTCCTCAAGCGGCACCGCTTCATGAAGAAGATCAGGCCGCTGCTCGAAGAACGAGGCATCGAGAGCGCACTTGTCGATAGAATGGCGGATGAGCTGGCGCGTGAGCTGGACGCTCGCGGCCACATATGGGCTCCTTCCATGGCGGCGGTGGGTATGGTCCCGTCCTCGCTCTCCAATCGGGTTGCCCAGGTTTTTGGAATACGCGGTTTCAACATGACCCTGGACGCCGCATGCGGCTCGTCCTTCGTGGCCATCGACGTTGCCTGCCAGGCCCTCATGGCGGGTGACGCCCGGATAGCGATCGCAGGCGGAGCCGATCTGGGGGTCAATCCTTCCATCTACATAGGTTTCAGCCGAGTCGACGGTCTGAGCGCTTCGGGAATGTCCAACCCTTTCGATCACACGGCGGACGGCCTGGTGATCGGCGAGGGCGTCGGTATGGTTGTGCTCAAAAAACTCGAGGATGCCATCGACGACGGTAACGATGTCAAGGCGGTGATTCGCGGTGTGGGATCCTCCAGTGACGGAGCCGGACAGGCTATCTACGCGCCTTCGGCGCAAGGCAGGGCGGAGGCGCTGCGGGCGGCTCTCGACAGCGCGCAGATCGAGCACTCCGAAGTCCAATATCTGGAAGCCCACGCGACCTCCACCATAGTGGGTGACGCCAACGAGTACGATTCCATTTCCATGACATATGGAACGGATAGAAAAGCGCCCGAGCCCCTGTATCTTGGCAGCGTGAAGAGTCAGATAGGCCATCTAAAGGCGGCTGCGGGAGTGGCGGGATTGATCAAGACGGTACTTGCCATGAACGAGGGAAAGATCCCGCATCTTCCCAGGTTCACCAAGCTCACGCCCGGCGCTACCCTTCCCAGCGAGCATCTGGCCGTTCCGACCGAGATCAAACCCTGGAGCAAGGGCAAAAACGGGAAGCGTGTCGCGGCGGTCACGACCAGTGGATTCGGCGGGGTTAACTACCACGTCGTCATCGAACAGGGCGGTTCGTACACACGCCCGCAACAGCGACCGGAGATCCCTCGCGAAGTGGCCATTATAGGTGTGCAGTTGCGGGTAGCCGGGGCGGATACGCCCGAGAGGTTCTGGGAGAATATGACTGAGGGTGTCGATGTCTTTAGCGACGTCGACCCCAAGAATCATGGATGGGAGGACTGTTACGAAACCGGCCCCCAGAGCGAGATTATCAACACAAATGTCGTGTGCAAAGTCGAGCCCTACAAGATGAACCTGCTTCGTCACAAGATCTTCCCGAACGCGGTCTCTCAGATATCCCCCACCCAGCTTTTGGGTCTCGATCTGGCGGACAAGCTCCTGACGTCAGCCGGTTTTACTCTGGCGGAGCCCAAGAAGATCGGCGTGAGCGTCGGCTGCATGCACGACGACAATTTTCCCACGATCTGGCCCCCCATGATCACCGACGAGTACATCGACGCGCTCTTCGCGTGCGCCTCGGCCGGGGAAGTGGACGCGTCGGTTCTCGAGGAGTGCTGCGGCGTAGCGAAGGAGGAGATCAGGGCCGAGTTCCCCCCCGTCACCGAGCACACCCTGCCCGGCTGGATGACTAACGTCATCGCCGGAATGATTGCGAACAAGCTCAACTTGCACGGCCCCAACTTCACGGTCGATTCCGCCTGCTCATCCGGTATCGCTTCGTCCTTGCCTGCCATGTACCAGCTCATGTACGGCAACGTTGACATGATGATCTCCGGCGGGCTCAATAGACAGCTCAGCGACACGTTCACCACCGGGGTCTGCGCCCTCGGCGCCGTGGCCAAAAGGGTCGCCCGTCCCTTCGACAAGGAAGGAGCCGGATATCTGATCGGCGAGGGAGGTGTGCTCTTCCTGCTCAAGCTTCTGAAGAACGCTCTGCGTGACGGCGACGAGATCTTCGGGGTGATTCACTCGATCGGAGGATCTTCGGAGGCTGACAGCAAGTCCATGGTGGCACCCACGGAGAAGGCTGTTTCGCGGGCAATAAGAAACGCATTTCGGGATACCGATATTGATCCGAGCGAGGTGGGTATTGCCGATACCCACGGATCTGCGAACGAACTGTCGGACATCGTGGAGGCCCAGGCGTTGGCCAGGGAGCTTCGGGCAGGTGACGGCGGCGATCCTGTTCAGATGACGGCAGTGAAGTCCCACGTGGGTCATTTATACGGCGGATCCGGCGCGGCCTCGCTCTTCAGCGCAATCCAGTCGCTCAGGACCGGGATCGTACCGGGCATCCGACACCTGGAGAATGTCAGACCGGAGATCCTCGAGGTTGCGGACAAGGTGGAGCCGAGAAAAGAAACCGGACCCTTAAGCAAGAATGTAACCGTGGGAGGTGTGAACTCCCTGGGACTTGGGGGCGCGAGCTACTTTGCCGTTGTCTCCGCAAAAGGGGGAGCAGGCGATCCGGTGTTTGTGGGATCGAAGGTCCGGGCGGGAGACGAGGGACAGGACGATGTGTTTCTGTGTCTCGTGGAGTCCAAGAAGGATTTTGCAGCGGCGATGGGCCGCGCTCTTTCCCAGGATCCTATACCCGAGGTCATCTCCGAGGGCGCGGATGTCAACGCGAGGATGGCGGTGTCATTCGAAGATCAGAAGTCTCTTCGAGCCAAACTCAAATCGGCGCTCAAGATGATCGATGGCGGGCACGGATTGAAACCGCTCGAGTCCCAGGGTCTCTTTACCGCAGATATTTCCAGGGAGGGCGAAGAGGAGAATCTTGTATTCTGTTTCCCCGGGCAAGGGGTTCACTACATCACAATGGGTCGGCATCTCTACGAGGACGACCCCAACTTCAGAAATGTTGTCGACGAGGTGCACGATCTCGCAATGAGCGAGTTCGGGTTTGATTTGCTCGGGCACATCTATGGAGATGAAAACGACGAACAGCTCAAGAAAAATCTGGGTACCCTGGTCGGCGCTCAGACATCGTTGTTCGCCGTTGAGCTTGGCGTGGCGAAGGTCCTGCAAGCCAAGGGTGTTTATCCGGATGTGATGGTGGGGCACAGCTTTGGAGAGATCTCGGCGCTTGCTGTAGCCGGAGTCTGGGACATCGAGACCGCCTACAAGGTGGTTGTCGAGCGGATCAAGGCCGCTCAACTCATAATGGAAGGCGGTGGTCCCGATCTGGGCATGGCCAGTGTTGTGTGTTCGGACGATCAACGTGACGCAATTCTGGGTCTGGTGGGTGACAAGGTGTTCCTCACCAACGTCAACGCTCCGGGGCGTTTTGTGCTGGCGGGAGAAAAAGAAGCCGTCCAGCGAACCGTCGTTGTGGCCGAGTCCTTCGGAGTGGAAGCAAGGCTTCTGCCCATCGGAGCCGCTTTTCATTCGAAGTACATGGAGCCGGCGAGGGAACCCTTCCGCAAGGCGCTGGAGAAGCTGCCGTGCTCCCCGCCCACCATTCCGATAATATCGACGATCACCGGCACGTACATCGATGCCGCGAATCTGGACAGTATTTCGCTGGCCAAGCATCTGTCACAACAATTGATCACCCCGCTCAACCTGCCGAGGGAGATCAACAGGCTGTACGAGGATGGGGCCAGGACGTTCCTGGAAGTGGGGCCGGGATGGGCCATGACAAAGATGATCGCGGCAATCCTGGAGGGCAAGGCTTACAACTCCGCGCCTACCCTCCATCCGAAGGTCGGCGATGTAGAGACCTTCAGGCGGGCGAGGGCGCTCCTCATGGCCGTCGGCCGCATCGGATCGGCGGCGGAGCGTCAGGACGTGCCGGGGATGTTCTCACCCGATTTCCTGCAGTACATGAAAGAGAACGAGCCCTCCGTGCTCGCGCTGATCGAGGAGGTACACGGGCGGTTTCTGTCCGGCATATTGACGGCAAGCAAGGCAAAGGTTCCCGCAGTCGCCAGGCCTGCAGTGGCAAGTACCTTTGAGTCTACCATGCGCATCGTGGAATCCACGAAAGCCCCTGCCGCAGCTCAGGAGAAGTCCGTGAAGGTCGGGGGCGGTGGTGGAGGCGTGGACAAGTGGATCGAGCGTCTTCGCGAGAAGTTGGTAACCACGACCGGGTACCCGCCGGAGATGCTGGAGGTGGACCTGGACCTGGAGGCGGATCTGGGCGTGGA
>SDBV01004200.1_pt1 | contig 20872 bp, 36 predicted proteins | sample 2277081 | NCBI WGS metagenome assembly SDBV01 (sample SAMN10402039, study PRJNA504765) | marine sediment metagenome | isolation source: marine sediment core GS10_PC15, 223 cmbsf | place: Arctic Ocean: Southern Knipovich Ridge | collected 2010 | reverse complement strand
CTTGAGTTTGGCGGTGAACTCCACAAACGGCTCCTGCATGACCCGCAGTATGGCGAGCCTGCGTCCGCCTTCCACCGGTGGCGTATCATACGCATAGAACAATTCACCGTGCTGCCACTGCACGCCCTCAGTCGGCCCCCAATCGCGCAGAGTGATCGTCTTCTGGCCTTCGAGCATGGGTATCGCCAACCACCCGAACGTCAACCACTTTCTAACCAGCGGTTCCTCATACTCGTCAGGGATTTTCTTGTCTATCTGCTCGCCTTGCGTTGGCGGCAGACCGCGATGGCCTGGGGGTCCTGCTTTGAATCCGCGCCTACCACGTAACCCACGGCGCACAACAGGCTCGCGCCTAGGCACCCGTGCCTCGCCCACGCCTGGCTCACCAATCGGACCACCACCACCCGGAGGTTCATCGAACTTGGGCGGGATCGGCCCGGGCCCGGTCGTATCTGGGGCCTCGGTATCTGCTATTTGGAAACCGCCGTCGAGTTCCAAGGCCGCAGGCCCAGAGGTTACGTGTATGCCAGTTACGTCAATTGCGCTGTCTATGTCCATGTCCACTAAGTGTGCATTGACACCCATTGCACTAAATATCACGCCGTCGGTCAAAGTTCCTTCAGTAACCGTTTGTGTTATAGCGGCGTTGGCGGCAGACTCGGATTGGGAGACCGTGCCGGCGGTTGGTGTCGTTCCGTCGACATCTTTGAGAATAATCGCGGCTGTGTAGCCGTTGACGGCCGACGCGTAAGAGAACTGGAAATTATGAGATCCGCTGGCTGCGGCGCCGAGAATCCATATGGAGAGCGTCCAAGCGCCTTCGGTCTTTTCCAGGACTTTTGTCAGCGCCACACTGTTCCAAGTGACGCCACTCGGGGCTTGGCTGCCGTCGTTATACGAAAAAGCGAGGGCCGCGAGATTTGCAGAAGCACCGGGGTTGCGGGCAATCGTCTCTACGGTATCATTGTTTAAGCGTTGACTAGCAAATAGTGTCTCATCGCTGATGGCGGTACCAGGAGTAGCTGGCTCAATGGCCACAGACCCCAGTATCCACCTAGCGACTGAATTCGTGTCGTCGTTCGCGTGTGCCTCTACGACCTCCCCAATTGATGGCATCGCTACCTAAAACAGGTCCACCACTCTGAAACGAATAACCCACAGATCTTTTCCTTCTCCTATCCACCGCTTGTAGAAGTCCCATGGCGTGCGACCGTTAATTAGTTTCTTCTCGGCCGTCATCATAGCAAATCCTTCTGCAACCCAATCTTCCTTTGGCATATCTGAAATGTTCTCTTTGTACGGAGTTTCGGTCAGCTTGATGGTTCCGACCCGCTTGCCACCGAAACGTCGCTGCTTGCTGTAGGCGGCAACAATCTCACCTTTCTTGAATGTCTTAGCGTAGGAATCCTCCCAATCCCGGCGCGTGACAGTCTTGTGACCAGAAAGAAAAGCAGTGACGGTCCAATTGAAACTTATTTCCTTCATCCCACCGTCCTCTCAGCACACCCCCCGCACGTCTTCGCTGTCTTGTTCCAGCAACGAGTACAGACCCACCGCTCACACGGGCCGCACTTGAATATGCTAGTAGGCCCCGGCCGGAGGCAGCACTCACAATGATCCGACATTACTAGGCCTCCTTTCTGTATCATCAATTAATGATGGAGTCTATGAGACCCACTTCAAGTGCCTGAGGACCAAAATAATTGTGGGGAAGCGAATCTTCCAGCAACTTGCGCCAATACGCTTCGTCGTGGTACTTAGCGTCGTCGGCGGTACTCCGCTCTGCAAATAGCTTACCATAAATATCAGTCAGCTTTTTAGTTACTCTAAGATCTTCCGCCTGATTACGCACATCACCAATAGCCGCGCCAGAAAAACCATGAACCATTATAACATCCTCAGGCGCACAAAATCGAAGATCACACGCCTGCAAAATAATAGTGGCCATGCTCATAGCATACCCTCTGACTTCACCAACCACTTGACAACCCTTGTTTTGTGCGTACCTAATGGCACGCACAATTGCACCACCGGCGTCCACGGCCCCACCATAGGACGTGATCAGCAAGGTGATCTCCTCGCCGCTATCGGCGAGCGTCTGGAACTGATTGGCCAACTGACCGGCCCCTTCCTCCTCAATCTCCCCGACACACACGAGCGTCCGAGAGTTGTACATCGTAGCCTCGATCAGATCGTGGAAGTTCAGGTGACTATCGATTGGTAGCCGCCAGTTGTCACTTTTCTTTTGTTTTACTGACATCCCGAACCTCCTTATCAGTCGGCAATTTTAGCGCTTTACGGACATCGGCACCCGCTATCCGCGCCATTTCAGCGGCGGCACGCTTGGCCGCCTGCAGGCGACCTTGCTTGGTCGTATCGCCGTGGCCCTGGTTCACTATGCCACCGACGACCGGTCGCTGCTGACGATTGCGCTTAGTCAACAACATGCTCCTGTACATATCTCATAGCCGCCTCGCTGCTACGACCTGGCGGCATATAGACTGCGTCCGGGGAATTGTCTACTGCTATGCGGCTTTCGTAGTCTTTTTCCGCAGCACGCCTTACCAGTGCTCCGAGGCTTGTGCACTTGAGATGCGCAAATATCTCTTCCATGTATATGTCCCTCCCGACTAATTGTCTGAGCCTGCGCGAGACTTCACGCAGCACGTACAACCTTTGGGTGACGTCGCCGGGCTTAAGTCTATGCCCACAAAGATGGCAATCCATTACTCAAAGTCCTCCGTCTTCAACTTGAACATCAGTCTCTGGCCACGGTTGTTGTAGAGCGGCTCCGCGGTGAACGCCACCACGCCTTCGGCCATGTGGCCGGGCGTGCCTTCCTCATGCGCAACCGTGGATTCCAAGCAGGGGCCGCGCACCAGGCTCACTATCTCGTCAAGGTCAAAGTCATCGCCGAGCAATGGTGCTGTCTTAATACCCAGCTTCTCGGCCACGTCCTCCACGTCCGCGCGCCGCAACCAGGTCTCGCCCACCAGCACGTCGAACAGGCGGAACGACATGGCCCCTCCCTTGGTCTTGGAGGTGTACTCTGACCCGCCCTTCTGGATGCCCCCGCCGTAGCCCTCACCGTAGAGAGTGATGGGGTAGGGGTTGACGTTCGGGCAGCTTACCGAGTCTGGGCTTTGCTCGTCGTATACGTCACCCCAGCCGAGACCGCGACACCGTGTGCACGATTTATTGCATCGCCACAGCGACCTCAACCCCTCGGGCGTGAAGGCGTCCTGGAGGTGCCGCAGGAGGTTGGGTGGTACCTGCGAGTTGTCATTGCGCCCGTTGATCCGCATGACCCAAGCGCCCATCAGGCTCATCTTGTCGCCGTGCTCCTCGTTATCACAGTCCTCGCGATAACAATCCCGACAGTCGTCAAGCTCCAGGCTCACGCGTATGTTGCAGCCGTGTATCTTCTCGGTCACTAACCACTCCTGCGGCACAAGAAACTCAGGCCGGCGGATCTCGTCCGTGACCTTGAACTTCTCGTCCCTGGTGTAGAGGGTGTCGATTTTAGGAAATTTCGGGCAGCTCATCTCGTACCTCCGTTACCTGATATTCGAGTAGTTCTAATCCAAACTGATATATTCCTTCAATGAAATCATCAATCAGACCTTCCCCTTCAAGGAACTCACGAATACCTTCGAGCGGCTGCAAACCAGTATCGGCGGTATCCGTGTCGTCCCAAGCATTGGGCATCCTAAACGTTGCCGTTATTATTGCTTCCTTCATCTTCGTACTTCCTTTCCAGCTCGTCGGCGGGCACAGTGTCCTCCCGATCAAGGTTGTTTGCAATCTCATGCAACGTGTCGATGATCCCCGGCCCCTCGGCCTGAATCAAAAAATACCAAGCGAATGCCTGGTCAACGCTCTCGCAGAAGCGCACGATCTTCCCGCCATACCACACGAGCCACCGCAGGGATGGGGCTGGATAGACCTTACTCATTTGCACACCTGTGCCGCACGGAGGTTTAGCCAGCCAAATGTGTGGCGCCATCTTAGTCATCGCCTTTCCTCATTTTATCCTGAAACCGTCGTTCGGCTTCTTCTTTTACCCGCTCTTCTTCGGTCATTGTCGTTGATTGAATGCCAGCGCCGTCATGGAATAAGTCATACAATCTGTTTAACCACTGTCTAAATCCCATTGCTCTCGTCCTTTCGCTCCCTGACATACAGCGCCACCGAGCCGAGTGTCTTGCGAACCGCACCTTTAGCCTCGAGCTCACCGCGACTCAGGTCGCCGTTCTTGATACCGTCCTTGACCGCGCCCTCAGAGACCGACTTAATGATGTAGCGCTTTCGCTGCGCCGGGCTAAGTAGAGCCTGGAGGATATCTACGTCCCACGACTCCTTGGTGCGCTGCATGAGCACGGCCTCGTGGTTCGAAGTTTCATCGAACTCTTCCTTTGACTCGGAGCGCATCATCGCATCCTTGAGCGCTTTGCGGAGCGCCTCCTTCTCCTTGAGCAGGTCTTCAATGCCGCGACTGGCTATCTCATCTTCTATCTCTGCCAGCCGGCGAATAACGAGCTCGAAGTCGATCTGCTTCGGCGGCTCCTTGCTATGCGCGTGATTCATCTTACTTTCAATAGTGCCATCGTCGTGTGCCATCATTTTGTCTGCGAATGGGTCCTTTACGTCTTCACTCATCTTGACTCTCCTAGCTTGCGAAATATGTTTAGCCCCCACCACCTGTATTCGTACGGCCCCTAATGACCCGTTACAGCCATCTGAGCGCGCCTGACGGTGTCCCGGCGGGTAATCCAAGACGCCTATCCTCATTTTACACTACCGCTACCCTTGGGATGGAGAGCTGGCACATTATTTTCCCAGAGATTTCGTTGGTTCAAATGATCGTCGGTGGAGTGGGCACGGGCCATACTCCTTGATGGCGGCCAGATGCTTAGGGGTTCCATAGCCCATGTTGTTGGAAAAATCGTAACTTTCATACATAGCGCCCATCTTCTGCATGTAGCGGTCGCGGATTACTTTTGCCACGATCGATGCAGCCGCCACAGAGCAGCTACGCTGGTCAGCTTTATCGGCGAAAATTGATGCGCGTCCGCCCAAGTCCGATCTAAGCCAAGCGAGACGACGGTCATCAACAACAGCCGCGAGTTCTGCACCTCCGAGTGCGTCACGACATTCATCGTAGGCTCGAACAATGGCACGTCTACGCGCTGATGCAATTCCAACATCGTCAATCTCCTTCTGGCTAGCGTAGCCCAGGCCAAACGCCCGGGCCTCTTCCACGATTAGGTCATGGAAGTAGTTCCGTTTCTTGTGGGTCAGGCGCTTGGAGTCATCGAGTTCCCCTACCCACGATTCATCGCCGTTTAACACGACGGCCGCAGCCATCACCGGGCCGGCGAGTGCGCCTACTCCCACTTCGTCCAGGCCGCAAACTAAGAGCTCGAAGTTGCCCGCTCGCTTGCGTACATCCTGCTCGAGGTCGAAACTCGGTCGATACGTCTTACGCGACATGGTGCTTAGGAGGTTTCTCTGGGTCAGGCAGTGACTCATCAGCATCGCCCTCCTCGTCTGGCTGCATAATCGGGGTCATGCTAGCAAGCGGGCCGACAATGAACCCTTCGCCCGCAGCCACCACACCCATTGCTTGAATACCGGTCGACCCTGGTGTCTGAACTAACGCACCACCCTCACCGATAGTAGCCTTAGGCGGCTCCTGCGTCGGCATCAAGTGGGTGTCAATCAACAACCCGACAATTGGCTCCCGCATCTTACCCACTTTGTCCTTGCCAATGTTGACTCTCACCATAAGCATTATATTTCCCCCTCCACAGTTACAGCAAAAGCATGAAATGTTAATGACTCCAATAACAATTCATCTAAAGGGTCAGTGCTTTCGGACGTGGGTTTCACGTTTCGAATCAACTCCTCCAATTCTTTTCTTTGTGTACGATTTAACGTTATCCTAATGTGCATTAGTTCCTCCTAGACATCTGGGGGCATTCTTCGAAAGGATTGCCATCCAGAAAACCGGCTTCAATAGCCGTCTTGATAATCGTGTACACTTGCTGACGAGCAACGGGCTTGCGGTTGATGCGCGTCAGTTCCTTGACTAGCTCAGCCTTGTTGTCGAAAACCACGCACGACAAGAAGCCGAACACTTGCCAGAACGTTGGCCCATAGTGCACGTCCGGTCGTGGGTCGCACGGGCCTTTACTCATTGGCTGAACCCTAGCCCCTTGTCGAAGTCATCACCATAGAGCGTATCCTCGCGCCAATCAGTGTCGGAGCGGTCGATGTCATTCCCGATGCCCTCCAAGTATGGTCGTGCCGGCACATCCCACGGATTGACCCACGGATTGTGCGGCCGAGGGCACGGCTTCGGCGGGTTCTTCGGCCACGCGCCTGGGATGATCGGTACCAGGACGGGGTCCTTCTTCGTGGGCTCTGTCCGCCTGAATGGCAACGATTTCTTAGCGCCGCTGACTTCACACGTAGGGCACGTTGTGGTGTCCGGCGCTTGCTTGCCCTTGGCAAATTCTATGGTACCGCTCCAGCCGCAATTGGCGCAGTTATAGCGCACGCCGTACTTGGTCAGGGCTAGATATGCGTTCCTTGTTTCGTTTTCTTCGATCTGTCTAGTCGTCATCTTCCATAACCTCCTGTTCGTGCTTCCATTTGCCCTCATCGACACCGATGCAGTACATGAGCATAGCATAAACGATGATGTCGCCTAGGATGCGGAACGCTTTGTCCGGCGCCTCGCCCGTCCGCACGAAAGTCTTCCAGGCGCGGTAGTGTTTACCTTGGAGAATCATTGCATATGTTAGTTTAGAAATCCCGAAGTCCGCGGCCGCCTCGCGGAAGTTGTTCAACGCGTCAGACGTGGCGTCCGTCTCGGCGTACGCCTTATTCTTCCGCTGGCACTTCTCCATCAAATGCTCGAAAAACTCCCGCATCAGCTTGTCCATGCGTCCCGGCGACATGACATCGCGAGTGTCCACGAGCAACTGGTAGTTGGGGTCGTCCGGCGGCTCTGGAGGAACCCACGTAAGATCGTTGTCGGGGCTGGGAAGAGAGTCGAAGATGTTAGGGTGCACCCATGGGATGGTGGGGGATGCATTTGTGCTTGAGGGCTGACAATTAGCTTCGGCCTCGTGCTTAAACTCTGCCGCGCGGATGCTATCACAGTTACTGCACATTAGTACACCTCCCCATTCTGATCTCGTTTTTCATTTTCATAAGGCGCGATTGCGCGCCTATAAAGCTCCAGCTTAACGCATTCTATCGCCCCCACAACTTCGTTAAAATTCCTGTACCTTGGCTTTCCTGTACGCTCCCAGTCACTGTCTGCCGGCATAAGCCCCAAATAACTGAGCACAAGTGAGGTGACGGCGAAGTTCAATTCCCCCGGCCCATTTAATTCTGCCCCCAGAGGAACAACACAGTTTTCAATATGCGTACGTGCGTCCTGGTCAATGTATGGCATTACTCTCCTCCTTCGTCTTCATCACCATTCGGTTTGTCGACGGCGCAACTGAGGACGTACTTGACCGCGTCCTCCAGATTATTGAAGATGACACCGCCCTCGCGGATGAACGGATGGTTGTGCACATTCTTCTCCTCCATGGCGATAACGCAGAGATTACCAAATACCATGTTAAACGCAATCTCGCAAATCGTCCCGACGCTCCGCTCTGGCGCACCAAGCAAATTGACGAGGATTATGTCACTCCTCTTGACGTCGAACTTGTCGCGCTGCACGAACGCTTTGTCCGACAATGACGGCTCGTTTTCCGGGTACTTATCTGGGCGCAACTTCTTCCGACCCGAATGCAGTTTCTCAGTTCCGCGCATCGGGTCGGCGACCTCAAAGCCGGCATCCACCAGCTGCTTGGTCGTCTTTTCCCGCCACCCAGACGCCTGCTTTGGTGTCAAACCGCTCATTGGTCCAGAAAGATAAACGCGCATGCTCTCCTCCTGCTACTTCCTCGGGTAGAACTCTCCGTTTGCGATGAAACCGTCCGGGTAAATCTGCACCAACTTCACATGCACCTTCCCGTTCTTGACCTCGCCGTAGCTGAATGCCTGCTGCCAATTCGGAAAGGGCGCAAACTCGAGATCGAAACGACACAGGCAACCGTTCTCGACGTAACTGTGGCTACACCTGGAGGTTGTCCAGCAGTAGATGCTGGCCCGGTGCGTATGGCCGCACAAGCCGCTACTGCCTTCCTTCTGGGCCATGAACCGGCCTACATTGATCGGCCAGGGTGTACTGCCGCCGGAGGCCTTCCAGCCGTGCTGGATGCGGAACCCTAGGAAGTCCAGGACGCTCATGTACGTCAGGTCCTCCATGCCCAACTCCTTGAAGCGCATGAGCTCTTCGAAGTTTAGCACACGAAGAGACGACAGGTCAGCAGCTTCCTTCCAAAGGAAGCGACGTAGCCTGTCCTCATGGTTGCCCTCGATGAATATTCGGCGGGCGTTGGGGTTGGCTTCGGCGCGACTGAACAGCCACTCATAGGTGTCGTCCAACTCATCCTGCAGCTTGAAGGCCCGAGTCGGGTTCTTATCAAAACTGCTGATCGAATAAAAATCGATTATATCCCCATTATAGACCTCGAGATCGGGGCCGAAATCGTCCCAGAACTTGTGGACCGCCTGCAATGTCTTGGGGTCTTGGAAAGGAATCTGGGTGTCGTTGACAACAATCATCTTGTAGTCGTCGGGGACGTCATCAATGTTGAGCTCCGAAAACTTCCGCGGTCGCTCGAACTTCTCGGCGTCTCTTTCAAACTTAGTCGGCTTAGCCCCTCCCGTTTCTTCCGTAACCGAATTACAATCAATCTGACTTGCTGCCGAATTCGGAATGAGAGACCAGATTACTTGTCCACCCACTGTCTCGCTAGTGAAATCATTTCCACGTGAGTAAAGCAGCTCGGAAACTGTGCCTCTAGGCGCACCCAACTGCTTGACCATCTCTTTGATAGTCAGCCCCCCGCTCGCCTGGAGCAATAGCGCTACTTTATCGTATGCTGTTTGTGTCATTGCGTTTTTGCCTCCATTTCTCTCCGCGATAATTCCCTAGACATAGCAGAATACCCACGTTCGTAAATCCTAGCCCTCGCCTCGAGTGTCTCTTTAACGGTCATCAATTGCAGGCGTCGCTCGTATAGTGGCCCCAGCTCGTCGTGCTGCGTGAGTACTTCCGCCTCCACAACCTCTGCCGCTGGCCTGCCTGGGAGATCGGCCAGGACTTCGGAACGGAATGAGTTAATCTTGAGCCTGTACTCAGCCTCAACGAGAACCAACTCGCTTGTTATTCTACCCGATAGACTCGTGGCGTAGGTCAGCCACCCGGTGAACTTAGCCAACCACTGCCCGATTTCTATCGAGACTAGCTTGCTGGGGTCTTCCGGGTACTCAAACTTTGGGTCCTTACCTTTGGGCTTTGTGGGCAATGGCAATCCCTGCTTGCTCATCTTACCTTCGGCCCAGGCCTGAATCTCGGCGCTATTAACTTCAGTTGCGTTCATCTTAACCAGCCCCACTCTACAAGTGCGACGGCTGTAACCTCTGTCCCGAGTATTAGTCGTGCTCCATCTGTAATTGCACTCTCGGCGTATTCAAACACCAATGGCCCTACAGTAAGAGAGTAACTAACTGAATCACGCTTTTCTATGAGTCCTCTCCCCATAGCATCAACCAACTGTCGCACCACAAGTTTTAGGGCATCTTCTGTGCCGCGCTCCAAAAGCTTACGGGTAAAAATAATTTTCACACCCATTTCAGCTCCCTCATGACCTAATAGTCGCATCAGTTTCAAACCAGGCATGCGAAGTAAAACCAACTGTCCCATTATCGGAAAATCAGCACTGCGTGATACTATGTGTGAGGATATAGTATCAATCATACGCCCAAACTGCTCATTGAGCGCGGCTTCATCAAGTTTGAACATCTTATCCTCTCAGCTGTGCGTCCTTGGCGCGCGCTTCGTCACGTGTTGCCCCCTTCTTCGGGAGACGCTTGCAAATATAGCGTCGGTCGCAATAACCGCATGCGTTACCCCGACTCTCGTCCAGCGGGTCAAAGCCTTTCGGTATGGGTGCCACACGCATTGGCTTCGATGTCACGTATGGCGCCGCTACCTTGCGGATCAAGAGCACTTCACTAAGCAACTCGGGATCCCGGAGCAGCCAGTAGATCTTCTGCGCCTGGTCGTTCTTTGCCTCGAACAGCAGGAAGCCTATCTCGAGATCGATATTTTTTGCCCACGCATACGTGTTCCACTGTTTGAGGTAGGTGATGTATCGGCTATCTTTCAGCGGGGATTGGCCGGCCAGTATCACCCCATGCTCAGCCGGCAGCTTCTTAAACAACTCTTGCTTGATGCTTTTGATCTCACCCAAGAATGCCTCACCCGTGCCCGGCCGCTTAAGTACGCAATCAACATGGCCTTTGATTGGCGGGTCGTCGTAGTCGGCCGAGGCCTGCAGCATCGACGTATCCAGCACGCCAGCCGCGTCCATGGCTACGACGTTGACGTCCTCGATTGCATTGCCGGTACGGAATATCCGCAGGACCCGGGCCTCGAAAGGCACCCTATGTCCCATGGAAGATAGCGTCAATGCCCGCGAGCACAACTCGCCGGATGCACTACCACGGAACCATGGAAGTGGCTTCTCCCACAACTTCTGATTGTGCTCCAGGTTCTCGTCGAGCAGCTTCAAGAGCCACCGCGGGTCTTTGTCGCACAATGTTCGCAGGGCGTCGTCGTCCAGGATTTCTGGCAGTAGATCAGGCCCTTTCAAGAGCGGCCCCGTGAAGAGCCCTGGTCGCTGTGGTTCTATAACCTTTAGTATCATTACTTGCTTTCTGCTAGCTTGCATTCTCCGTCAAGCCATTCCTGTGCTGCTTTAGCATAGCTTTCTTCGATTTCACATCCCCAACCCTGTCGGCCTAAGCGTTGGGCTGCCACCAGGATGCTACCAAACCCGCACATGGGGTCAACAACTAACCCATCTTCAGGCGTCACCAGGGGAATGATTTTAGATGCTATCTGCGTACCTGTCATGGCGGGATGTTTTGGCCACTCCCCGATTAAGCCTTTTCTGCGCAAGTTATGGATGCGGCCCACGTCGCCCATACTGCTGTGCGCGTCGATAGAATCATGCTGGTCACGCTGATTGCCCGTTTTCCCGTGCCAAGGGGCATCGTCGCGTCGGTAGACCAAAATTGGGGTCAGCGATTCTGTCCAGCCCTTCAGCCCGCGTCTAGGTAGCACGAAGGTGCGGTGCCAATAAATGATGCGGCTAGGGGGCCTGATGCGGTGCAACCATTCAGACATAGTGGGGTGGGGGCCGAATATCAACGTCCACGGGGCTTCTGACCACTGCACTAGCGCGTTGACCCACTCAGCAAACGGTTGAGACTCTTTGGCGTCGGCATAGACCTTACCAATACCGTAAGGCGGGTCTACCAACACGAGAGCGACATCCTCGGGGCAGAACGTGTCACGAAAATCAGTTGTTAAAATCTCTACAGCCATGGTGTCTTCATTTCGCATGCTGCCCATCGCTCGTCCCTGGTGGGCTGAACGTAGTCGAGAAATGCTGACAGTGATTCCAACCACTTGGCCGGGGCCTTAGCGTCATCCGCCGCTATATGGAACACATACAGACTATACTCAGCGTTTAACTCCCGGTCTCGCTTACGGTCAGCTCGCATGTTATGTTGGGCGCCATCAACCTCAATGGCAACGTGATAGGCTGGTAGATAACAGTCAACACGGTAAGGAGGGAACTCGATCTCTTCCATGAGGCCCACCCCGTGCCGCTCAAGTTCCCTAATCACAGCCAAGTGCGCATCCGTGAGGATGGTCACCGTCTCTTCGCGATCTCTCATCTCATGCGTTCTCTTTAGTCGACGTCAATGGTCACAGGCGCGTTAATGGTGATGGTCGTAACTGCTTTGCCCAAGAACTTGGCATCACCCTGCGTCTCATAGCTACCCACAACACGGGCACCCCCATAGCCACGGAGACTGTCGAGCCCTTCCCTAACAGCTTCTTCTATGTTGTTACACTCGTCTAAATCGAAGAACTGCTCGTATTGTATAACGAGTATTTTAGACATGTCATTCTCCTTCCTTTACGGCTCCACCGACATTGCTTCGGCTTCCTTCGCCCGCTTGAAGGATTCGAACTCTTCTTCACTTATCTGCCCACGGCCATAGAGCGTGCTGGCCTCTTCGTAGTTAACTGGGGGTTTGAAGTCCATGGCTTTTCCAGTCCGCGTGATCGAGTCGACCTCCTCCTGCGTCCAGTGATGCTCCAGCGCCGTGTGCTCCATGTGGAACTTCTGGCTAAGACTGAAGCGGTGAGGCGGGTCTGCGGTGTCCTCGATGAGAATCAGCCAGCCGACTGGCGTTTCCTCAACATCAACGACCTTGTGGGCGTAGGGCTGCCGGCGCATCATCCCCCACGCAAACGAGCGGAAGTCCTTGACCTCGTACATCCGTTTCTTCTCGTCGTCTTTGTCACCAGTGCGCCCCTGAATCCAGTTACATACCTGCCCGTTGTCCACCGGGCCCTCAACAATCCTGCAGATGTCAGGCTTGGTGAAGAACACGCACTCGCCGCAGTTCTCAAACCGCTCCCTGTGCTGCTCAATACCATCGCTCCCAGTAACGGACGACGTAGTGCGCAAGTTTGCACGCTCATTATTGATCTTGCTGGCGCCGAACTCTTCGTCCGTTTGCGCGTGGTCGTCGTACTCTGTGGGCGTTGATCCATCCATGATTACTCGTCCTCCCTCAAAATGTTATTTAGGACCCAGCAATACGGCAGCCCAAATAGCACCGCCATTCTGGCAGTGGAGAGTCGCTCAAGTGCTTCGTTCATCTTAATCATGCTAATCCTCCTGCTTCTGTATCTCAGCGACCAGTCTGGCCTTGAGGTCCTCATCTTCTCGTATTGCTTCTTCTACGGCTGGTAGGCCGTGGAGTTTCTTCTCAAAACCCGGCAACTTGAACCAAGAACCGGTGACCTCGATAATACCCCGCTGTTGCGCCAAGTGAATCAACGAGCCTAGGGGGTCGATAGTGCCGTTGAAAAAGAATTTAAGCTCACAGTCTTGCCACGGGGGCGCGCATTTGTTCTTCTCGGTGCGCAGCCGCAACATGAAACCAATGCGCTTGGCATCCTTACCGTCTTCCAGCGTTGTGAAACCGTCTTCGTCCTTGTCGCCTTCGGTGGCGGTAGTCAGCCACGTACCCCGACGCACCCTCACGAGCAGTGATGCGTGGAATCTCAGGCCCTTGCCACCAGGCATAGATTCTGGATTGCCAAACTTTACGTTCATATTAACTCGCAGCTGGTTGATGAAAATCAGGGCGGTCTCGTTGTTATACTGCGTGGCCTTCGCCACACCCTCAGTGATCTTACGCGCGCTGAGTCCCCGGAAGTCCTTATCTTCCATCGAGGCCTTCATCATGTCCTGCGGCACCATCGCCGGGATGGAGTCCACAACAATGACCGCAGGTTTGACCTTCTTCAAAGCGTCGATCACCATGTCAAAGGTTTGCTCCATGCTTTCCGGCCGAACTACCAGCAGTTTCTCGGGGTCGGTATCCACGCCGGTCAGCGCGAACCACTTTTTGTCGAAAGTTCTTTCTATGTCGAAGAACATTGCGGTACCACCGTGGCGCTGAGCCGCGGCAATCACAAGCTGCGACAGCAGCGTCTTACCGCTGGACGGTTCGCCAATCAGAATCGACGTCCTGCCACGTGGTATACCACCGCCAAGCATCAGGTCTACTGCTGGAATATCCAGAGGTACTGCTTCCGGGCTGAGGATCTCGGCCTCTGGCTCGAACGCTACCTCGGACTTCGTCTTTTTGTTCCAGCGTTCGCCAAAGGAGCGAAGTGCATCGCTCATATTATTGCAGCATCCCATTTACCATCATCATTCGTCTCCCTATCCATTCTACTACATTTGTGGTAACAGCATCCCCCAACGCCGCGTACCGTGGCCCATCTGGGCAGCAAGGTTTCGGTGCACGTGGGGGTCGTTCAGTACTCTCCTCAATGCCTTCCACAGGGGACGCAGCAACAAAATTGATGCCATCAAGGGCACCATGCGGCGGGGTTTCACGGCCGCCAGCAACAATTGTCGCGGCAACCGCGGGCGTTACTGGCGCTCGTGATTGTGCGTCCACCCGTCGGGGAACGCCTGTAGCCTCTCGCACTCCGTCACCGTCAACCTGCGGACGGACAATAAGTTTCCCGTCGGCGGCGTCCTCGGCGTTAATTTTCCATCCTCGTTTTCCGCTCGCGTTTCCGAGGACCCCTGCGAGTTGGGGGATGTGGGTCGTGTTCCAGGCGTTCCCGTGCCCAGCACCAGTGCCTCTAGGGCTTCCCGTACGGACGTGGGCAACTTCCTCTCCCTTTTCGCCGCCCTGCGGAGTATTCCCTGCCCCGCCTTCGGGCTCAAATAAAACCGCTGCGGCACAGTCGGCTCTAATATGTCCGACAATGTACACTCTACGGCGTCGTTGGGGGACTCCGAAATAACGGCTGTCCAAGATTCGCCACGCAACCGCATACCCGAGTTCGGAAAGCGTTTTGAGGACGGTTTTAAAGTCTTCACCTTTATTCGATGAGAGCAAGCCTGGGACGTTCTCAATGAGCAGCCAGTTGGGGCGCAGCTCTCCAGCCAATCGGGCAAACTCGAAGAAGAGCCCGCTTCGTTCAGCATGAATACCTCCCCTACGTCCGGCGACCGAAAGGTCTTGACAGGGGAATCCCCCGCAGAGAAGGTCAACAGCCCCAAGCTGTTGCTTCCTGGGCGAGGGTGGCTCCGTACCGTGTCCGCCAACTTTTCGCACATCTTCAAATTGCTCCACATCTGGCCAGTGGCGTTTCAATATACGTCGCCTGAACGAGTCTATCTCCACCTGCCACATGACCTCCATGCCCGCCCGCTCTAAACCAAGGTCGAAACCGCCAAGCCCGCTGAATACTGAACCTACTTTCATCATGCACCATTACCCCCTCGTTACATTCTCTGATGAAAGTACAGGTCGTTAAGCTCCGGTTTGGTCGTCTCCTGCTCCATCAATGTCATTAAGCCCCAGCAAGCATGAGCCAACAAATCTTCATCACTGTCTTTACCAGCAAGATAATCGAAAATGTGAGTAAGCACATGGTTCAGAACGTTGGAGAACTCCATCCCTTTACGAAAATTGTTGTCACCATATTTCTCCGCCCCTTCGGCGTAGGTCGCTGCTAGGCGACGCAGCGCTAGGGGGGAGATCAAGTCAAAGCGCACATCGTCCAGCTTGCTGCGGACAGCGCCCGAGTTGAACTGATGGCTCCCCTCCGGAGCGCTGTCGCCGTGTGAGGATGCGCTCATTAGGTGACCTCGATGTTGTTGTCGCTGAGTCGGAATGAGGAAACTTCTGTCGATCCATGCGTGTCTGAGTTGAGAGAGATGGCCCTATCTAGGGCGGCAACATTAGCCTCCTCGATCGACATGGCCTCGACAGTGATGTATTTAATGGTCTTCTCGACGACCGTGGCTTGGGAACGCATGTGTTATTCTCCCTTCTTCGCGCGCTTCTTCTTTGGCACCGACTTGTCAATGCCTTCGTCCTTAAGCAGTTTCTTCACGCGCGTCTGCTCTTTGATGGTGAATTCCATCAGTGTCTCCAGCCTGGCGAGCGCCGCCCCCTGACCAGCACCGCTGACGGACAGACCCGAGACGTTAGCCAACTGTTGGCCTAAAGCCTCCTCGATCTCTGGACCGACTTCTTCTAAGGCGGCCTTGTGCTCCGCGATCTGCACAGCGACGTCGCCGGCCGAGTCGATGGTCCATCGGAGTACCGGCTTGGCCATGTTGAACTTGCCTTTGCCGGGGATCCCCACTGTGATCCCCAGCTCTATGGTTTGCTCTGACATGCTCCCCTCCTATTCGTCGTAAGTGAACGTGATGGACAGGGCGATAATGATTGCCCAAGGTAATGCTACAGGAAACGGCACACCTACAGCACTTAAGATACCAAGGCCGAATACAAAGGTAATGACCTTCATAACGCACATCCGCGGCTTAATGTTGATCGTGTGTGTTAATCTCATAGATCCCGCCTAAATATCGTCGTCATCATCGTCCTCAGCGTCGAGCGCCGCCTCGTTTTCGAACGGGTCTACGGCACCGCTCTCGTCCTCGTCCTCGGGCTCCGGAGCGGTCTTCTTGACCTTCTTGCCCTTGCGCTTCTTCGGCGCCGGCTTCTCCTCTTCTTCCTCGTCGCCGTCGATCGACGTGATCACACCAAGCGCCACCTGCTCGAGATCGGGCAGGTCTACGGAGAGGTTAAGCAGATCGCCTGACACCTTTGCAATGGTGCCCCCTCGAAGGGAGTACGACGTTTTCATGTCGCCGGGCTCACCGGTGCGGGTCCACTTGAAGTCCCGGTCGGTGAGGGTCTCTTCCTCGTCCCACTGCTCCTGGAAGGGATTGAAGTGGGCATAAGCGTACTTGAGTATCTTCGGCTCGTTCACCTGAGCTCGGAATACTGTTCGCTTACCGATCTGGAGCTCTTCGATGCTGTCCTCGTCGACCCAACTCGGGATCGAGCCCTCGTCCACATAGTCGTGGTACCGCTCGTACACCCAGCCGAAGAACTGTGTACCTGTGCGACTCACTCGGTCGTCGTCATCGTTGCAGAGCCGGCACTTCTTGCCGAACATAGTGTCACAGATGTCGTACCCCTTAAACTCCTTGCCCGAGAACTTCCGATGAAACTCCTCGTGTATGAAATCAGGTCGTTCCGTCAAGATGCGGAAAACGCACGACTCCTTGTTCTCCCCCAACTTAATGGGGGGAATAAAATTCCGACCGCCACCACCGATGTTGGTCTTGTCCTCGGGCTCCTGATCTCCAAACCTTGGCATGTTAGTTGCCCTCTCCTTGCGTCTCGCCGAGCACCGCGTCTACCACGGAGCCCGTCACGTTAAACGCCTCCGTGATGATTGTCTCCACTAGGTTGAACGCTATCTCGACAATCTGCGTTGTAACCGCCTGGACCGCGTCAGTAACAGCTATGAAAAACGCAACGACAGCAAGATCCGTTGCCCCTAGCACGCCCAGTGTCCTCGACTCGGCCGTAGTCAACAGTGTGTTAACAGCTGTCCGTAATATGCCTATCGTGTTCACGACAAACCTCCTCTAAGTATTACCTTGAGTTCTTTGATTCCGTTCTTCACTCGTTCTTTACCAATGATCTTGGTAATCCTTGCCTTACCCCACGTGAAGTTTTTTTGATCGGCGTAGCCCAGTTTACTGCCGACGATGAGGCCAGCTATCCACTTAGCATCCGCCGACACGTGGGCGAGCAGACGTGGTATGTCCAGTTCTGGATCGGGGTGTGGTTGGCCGAAGTTCTCCAACCCCTCCACGGGGCTTGCCTGCCCTTGCTTCATGGCTCTGCGAATCGTTGGTATCTGCGTCAACGTGAACTCATGTCCGTACAATGCTCCCAACTCTGCGAGAACTGCCTCGTACACCAAAGGGTTCTTTTCGCAGGTGTCGAGCAGTGCTGACACAGCGTTGAAGTCATCGTCATTGTAGTTCAAATTGCCACCAGATGCGTCGCACTCTGAGTCGCCCATAAAGCCCTCCACGAACTTGTCAACTGTTCTCTACCACGCTTTCATTATACACTACCCAAACGCCTTTTCACGCCTTTCCTTGAACGAATTCTATGGCAATTTGAACACACGATATCACACTTATTGATTTCTTTTTTGAGAACAGCCCATGGTTTATACAGCGCATACATTTGACTGATGTTGTACAGTTTTTTACCTCTCACATGATCAAAATCCATGCACTCTGTCGGAAAACTACCACCACAATCCGCACAAGGTACATCTTTTATTTCATCTACCTTAGTTTTTTGAACATTCCTACGTGCACGCATGTATTCTTTCAAACACACCCTACAATAGGATGACAACCCATACTTTTTTGCCGGTTCTTTACTGAAGAGTGCGGCTTTTTTTGTTCTCTTACACTTAGCGCATTGCTTGTTCATGTCTATATTATACTGTGCGGTGTGTAAACTGTCAATTCGACCTCCTTTTCTCAGATCTTTGGCACTTCTTTTTTCACCACCGGACGATAGAAGTTACGGCCATTCTCAGTCGTTATGCCGGCTTCGTGAGATTCCTTGAGTCGTAAGCGACCCAGCGGCCCACCGATGCTGTCAGTTTCCAATGCTGCCTGCAGTTCCTTACCGGTCACACCCTCCTTACGGCCCTTTAACAACTTCAAGACCTGCATCTCCAGGGTGTCGCCCTTCACGGGCGGCTCCATGTCATCCTCTCGGGTGATGATAACCGTAAAATCTTCATCCTCATCGGTGCCAGTGAACTCAAACTTATACCCCAACTCCCCCCGCACAATCGCAGCGTCGTTGGACTTCCGGTTGGCTACCATGACGCCCATACCCTCGCTCTGCTCCAGGTTGTGGACGTACCAGGTGAGGCGCGGGTCGTTGTGCCAGAAAACGGAATTTCCAGTGATAGCAATGTCACCATTCCGACGCGTAAGATAACGCTCACTAGGCAAAGTGAGGCAGTAAACAAACCCTCGGTATGGAACCCGGGTGATATGACGGGCTTGCCTAATCTGAAGGCTCTGCCGTGTGTTGATTTGCACCGCCCATTGCCGCCGCCACTGACCTGTACGACTAGTAACACGGGCGGCAAGGCCTATGGTTATAGCTAGCCGCTGTACATCATCAGCAAGTCGCTGTGATGTCGTTGTATAGACACCTAGTGATTCGCTGTACCAATGACCATCGCCCTCCATCAACGCAGTAAAGAGCGCTGCTCGATCTGAAAACCCCCAATTCCAAGCGACTGGTGGAATGCGTTTCTCCCAGCAATGCTTTCCACACATATCCCGAAGTGCACGCCCAAGAGCAGTAGCCTTGCGCAACCTGAGTTGCATGCACGGTTGCTCGTGGGGCCGACCGCCGACCCAATTATTAGCTCCAAAACCCAACTCTGTCACCGTATCGCGCATCTGTTGGGCTAGAGGACCTTCAACTTGAGTAAGCACCGGAGCCGCGCCATCCAGAGAGCCTTCAGAAAGCCACCACCCTAAAAAGCGAGGGAACGCTGCTACAACTGGTGTCGAATCTTGGTTGAATGCGGCAGTTCGTAAAAATCGTGTGGTGGTACCGTTCAAAGCACCTGCTTCCACAAACTGCCACCCACCCCACTTGTTATTTGTCTTACTCTTCCGTTGCACCCACATTCGATGGTTAGGGGTAACAAGTAGGTTCATACTTGCACCTTTTATTTTCGTCATTTCGCCTTCGTACCAGTAACAATGTAGCTTTGTTGGACGCTCCCACCGTAATTCGTGAGCATCGGAATCGTACCCGGCTACCTCATCATTCAATGTTACCGCGCTGTGAAACTTCCAACCTTGGCGCGTGAGAACTTCCGTGTCATCTGAATGACAACCGTAGGGGTACTTACTACCCTCTTCCTTAGTGACATGAGCTATGCTGATGGACGCCGTGGCACCAATCCTGGCAAGGGCATTGCTGTAGGTGCTCACCGTCTCCTGTGAGCTCAGATCCTCACCACATGCCTTAGACAGCGAGTCGACGATGAGCAAGACCGCCCCCAACTCGGTGTAGCGTTTACGTATGGGGTGGACGTTGGCGGCTAGAGGCATACCCTGGCCCGGCCAATAATGTATCGGCAGGTCTTCGTAGTCATCGGGGTCTAGGCCGAGCCCCTTGAGAAGACCCCGCACCCGGCGCTGCGCCCGCGCACGGCTGGCCTCATAGTCAAGGTAAAGCACTGGGCCGTGGCGCTTCACGTCCAGACCTAGTGTGTTATTAGGGACGTCGCCCTCGGGCAGTGCGACAAGCACCGCCGTCAAGAGGGCCAGGTACGACTTGCCGGCGCCACCCATGCCGAACGGGATGGTCATACCGTCGTCGGCCACCAGCGGGTTCACCAGATAGAGGGTGTTAGAGCCTGGGGGCAGAGGCTTCATCACTGGCTCGTCGGGGCTCTTAGTCCGCTGCGTCTCCTGCACCTTACCGTAGGCGGTGTCCACGATGCGCGACCACGTCTTAGTTGAATCTTTGGTGTCGGGGCCGAAATGCTGGGCCAGCTGCCGGACGAATCCCGAGCGTGCGCTAGCCGATTGCAGGTTCTGGCGGGCTGAGTAAGACACCCGCTGCGCCCCCGTCATTTCCCGCCAAACCACGATGTCAGCATTGATTTCTCGTGGCTTGTTCTCGAGGTCAAGGAACTTGAACTTCACCACCCCGCCGGTGTCGGGAACGGAGACCTCGTACCCGTCCGGAAGCTCGTTCATGGTAGCTTCCTGCGGGGTGCTCTGTATCTCCTCTTTCAGGTTTTCTAGGGTGTGGCCGGCCTTGATGTAATTGTACGCATCACCCCTCGGCGGCACGTAGGGCATGATCGTGGTGATCTTTTTAACCGTGCCGGACAACTTGTCCACCAGGTTGCGCATGAGGGCGCGGCCGGGCTCGTCGTTGTCGGGCCAGAGGATGATCTTCCGTCCCTTGAGTGGCTCCATCTGTTCGTCGGTCAGTTCGGAAGAGCTACCCCCCGGCAGGCAGGTGGCCACGACGCCGAAGACTTCCTTCAATATGTCGGCTGCCTTCTCCCCCTCAACGAAGACCACCATCTCCTTCTTTAGGCGCACAACGTCCTCTATGTTATAGAGTGGAAGCTCTCTCTCTGTTAGCTTCCCGGGCATGCCCAGCACGTCGGGGTCCTGCGGATCGGCCCACACGAATTCCTTCTCGTCGCCCAGCTGGTAGCGCTTCTTCATCGCCA
>SDBV01004199.1_pt1 | contig 20873 bp, 19 predicted proteins | sample 2277081 | NCBI WGS metagenome assembly SDBV01 (sample SAMN10402039, study PRJNA504765) | marine sediment metagenome | isolation source: marine sediment core GS10_PC15, 223 cmbsf | place: Arctic Ocean: Southern Knipovich Ridge | collected 2010 | reverse complement strand
CCGATCCGGCAGTGGGAGGTAATGGGTGAGCTGCGACGGCGGCTGAAGCGCCGCTTCGACGAGAAGGGGATCGAGATCCCCTTCCCTCACCGGGTGATGGTGCATGAGGCGAAGTCAGCCGGGATTCCGGCCGACGTACGCATGGCGCGGGGCGAAAGCGTGTCGCCGCCGAAGGATACGGGCCCAGGCCCGGACCCGGATATTCTGCGCCGTCTGCCGAGCGACGCAAGCGAGGGTGGGCAGGGCGAAGGCGGCGAGTAGCCCGCCGCGCCGCTAGCCCTTGACGACGCCGATCGGTCTCATCCGGCAGACTTTGTCGGCGATTCCGGCCTCGTGCAGCACGTCGATGACGAGCGCGACGTCCTTGTACGCCTCGCTGGCCTCTTCGGCGAGTAGCTTGCGGTTCTGGACACGGACGTAGATGCCCTGATCGGCCATCCGCTGTGCGACGTCGACGCCCTCGAGCAGGCGCCGCGTCTGATTGCGGCTGCGGACGCGCCCCGCGCCGTGGCAGGTTGAGCCCCACGTCTCGGACATCGCCTGCTTCGTTCCGGCGGCGATGTACGAGTAGCGGGCCATGTCGCCCGGCACGAGAACCGGCTGGCCGATCTGCTGGTACCTGGCGGGGATGTCGTGATGGCCCGGTGGGAACGCCCGCGTGGCGCCCTTTCGGTGGACGCAGAGGTTCATCTCGTGCCCGTTCACCTGGTGGCGCTCCATCTTCGCGATGTTGTGTGCCACGTCGTATACGAGGTGCATCCCCATGTCTTCACGCGCCCGGCGGCCGAGGACGCGCTCGAAGATCTCGCGTGTCCAGTGTGTGATCAGCTGACGGTTGCAGAACGCGAAGTTGGCGGCCGCGGTCATCGCCGCGAAGTAGTCGCGGCCTTCCTCAGACGAAATTGGCGCACACGCCAGCTGCTTGTCCGGCAGCTCAATGTCGTAGCGGGCGGCAGCGACTTCCATGACGTCGAGGTAGTCCTGGCAGATCTGATGGCCGAGGCCGCGTGAGCCGCAGTGGATGAAGACGATGACCTGGCCCGGGCCAGTGATGCCCATCGCCGCTGCCGCTTCCGGCCAGTAGACTTCGTCGATGACCTGAACTTCAAGGAAGTGGTTCCCCGAGCCGAGCGTGCCCAGCTGCGGGCTGCCCCGTTTCTTCGCCTTATCGCTCACCTTGTTCGGGTCGGCGCCGCGCAGGGCGCCACGGCTCTCGATCGACTCGATGTCCTCCGGCCAAGCGTATCCTTGGTCGAGGGCCCACTGCGCGCCCCGCATCAGCACGTCGTCGATATCTGCGCGCCCGGCGCGCACGAGGCCGTGGCCCCCGACTCCGGCGGGGATGTCGCGGAAGATCTGGTCCAGTAGCTCCTTGACGTGTGGCCGCACTTCTTCCTCAGTGAGGTCGGTGCGGAGGACACGAGTGCCGCAGTTGATGTCGAATCCGACGCCTCCGGGCGAGATCACACCACCGTCCTCGCGCATCGCCGCCACGCCGCCGATGGGGAAGCCGTATCCCCAGTGGATGTCGGGCATCGCCAGCGAGTAACGGACAATGCCGGGAAGGAAGGCGACGTTCGCGACCTGCTCGATCGCCTGGTCCTGCCCAATCACGTCGAGCAGCTCTTCGGAGGCGAAGATGAGACCGGGGACGCGCATGCCCTGCTTGTATTCCTGTGGCAAGAGCCAACGCTGGTCGTCGACCTTCTCGAGGATGCGCTTCCAGTCGGTCATATCCCCTCAAATGTCAAAGAGCACCGTTGCACGGTAGCCGTCCTCCTCGCGGGACACGTCGAGCATATGGCGGGTGACGGCTTTCACACCAAGGCGCAGCTCGTGACGCTCCGGGTTGATCGGCTCGCCGAACGCGGTCGCGGCAATGTGCCGCTCGTCGATGCGGGAGACGTCGAAACGGCCGAACACGAACTCCTCGGCGTCGACGTAGAAAAGCAGTTCGGCCAACCAGGACACGAGCAGGCCTTCAACGTCGCGCGCCTCGACTGTGATCTCGCGGCGCACGTCGTTGCGGACCGTCTCCGGGGCGACCATGAGCGAGAACATGCCGGCCGCGGCGTTCTGGAACAGCTCGGCGAGAGTTGTGCCGTGGGCCACGATCCCGGCGTCGGCGGTGTGCTCGATTAGTTCGAAGGGAGGTTGTGGCGTGGCGGGTACTCCTTCGTGGCGATTATAGACGACTGGAATCAGGCGACTGAAACGAAAGCCGGGTAAAGGGTGTTGTAACAATTGAATGATCGCGCCGTCTTAACAGATGGAGACCGGAATCGGTAAACTGTAATTGGACAGCGACGAGTAAAACGCCAAATCTCATGACTAATTCGGTTAACCTTTTCGAAAGCAGTGGCGTTGTACTGAGCAAGGTTTGACAATTCGAGGGGCGACCTCCTTCTGGTCCGCCTGAAATAGGGCGGATATAACGAGAGGCAGTCTGGGGCGGACTGCCTCTCGTGCTTTCTGTTGAAGGTGAAACTGATACGCCAGCGACATCGTATGCTCCAGTGTGGTTAATGCGGCTAGTGCGTAACGTTCTCGCTTCCGCCGTCGGTGCCGCGTTCGTGGCGGCTGGCATCGCTCTGGTCGTCGCACAACCGGCCGGCGCAGCCACCGAGCAGATCGAGGCCGGCAGTAACTACTTCTGCGCGCCCTCGTTCGGGAACGGCGTTTGCACCACGACGGTGACGGTAGGCGACACCGTGACATGGAACATCGTGCTGGGTATCCACACCGTCACAGAGTGTGATTCGACGTATACGACCTGTCCGGTGGCCGGCGGCTTTGATTCCGGCGTATTGGAGCCCACTGAGACGTTCTCTCAGACGTTCGACGCGGCCAGGGACTTCGCCTACTACTGTGCTATCCACCCGATTGAGATGCGCGGCGTCATTTCCGTCGTCGCCGCAGCGACCGATACGCCAACGCCGACGCCTGTCCCGGGTACGCCGACGGACGCTCCCGGCGACGCTTCGCCAACGGCGACGCCGGGGTCCGTCCCAAACACGGGCGGCGAACCGCCGACTGATGGCCTTTCGCTGCAGGCGCTCGTACTGGCGCTGGGAGGGGCGCTGGCGGTGGCTGGCGCCGCGTCGCTCTACGGCGCCCGGCGCAGCTGAGTCAGGCGCACTTCTCCTGGAGCAGGGCCGTAATCTCCTCGATCGTGGCGTCGCGCCAGGATCCCCAGACGGGGCCTTGCTGGAACTCGTCGTAGCGCCGACGCATCTCTTTGCGGTCCTTCTCGGCGTCCAACTCTTCGAATAGCTTGCCGACTTCGCCCATTTCGGCGTCGGCTTTCCTGGGGCGCTCGCTCCAGTGGGTGATGTACCCGTGGTCCTTGGTGTAGAAGACGGCAGTCGGGATCGACTGGTGTTCGCCATTCTTGAGGAACTCGCCCATGATGTCGAGGTTGTCGTCGCGAGGGAACGCGCGCAGGTCCCAGCCGGCCGCTTCAGCCATCCTCTGGAGGACGGGCAGGCCGCGGAAGACGTCGGGGCACCAGTCCTCGCCAAGTACGAGCACGCGCGCGGGGCCGCCGTCCTTTTCCGCCAGGGCCTTGAGAGCAGTGGCAGTGTCGGCGGGCACCGTGGTCTGTGCGTAGTTGAACTCGAACTTCGGGATGTTGCGCTGGATGTGCTTCATCCAGGCGTCATACGTGAGGCCGCCGTCGAACCGCTCTCGGGTAACGACGCTCTCCTGGGCCTGTGTCATATCTCCTCCTTCAGACGTTCTGCTTCAGGCTGCGCTTCTTCGCCTCTTCCCACATCGCCAGCTTTGTCTCGAGATCGGTCTTGCGCAGGTCGACTGACTGCTCGCTCGCCATGCCCTCAACGTTGCGGAAGAGGTCTCCGAAGCGGTGGGTGGTCGCGCGCAGGGCCTCCTCGCCTTCGACGTCCAGGAAGCGGGCGACGTTGGCGAGCGCGAAGAGGGCGTCACCGGCCTCGGCGCGGCGTTGCTCCGGTGTGTTCGCCGCTCGAAGCTCCGCCAGCTCCTCATCAAGCGCCTTCCAGGCCTGTTCTTCCGATTCCCACTCGAATCCGGCCTTGCCGGCGCGGCGCTGGACGGTCTGTGCTTGAGCGAGCGCTGGCAGCGCCGAGGGAATGCCCGTAAGAGCGGACGCACCGCTCCGTTCCTGGCGCTTGATGTCCTCCCACTGCTCGATAACCGCGTCAGGGGTCTCGGCGACAGCCTCGGCGAAGACGTGAGGATGGCGGCGGACGAGCTTCTCGGCGATCGATTCGATTACGTCCCCCATGCGGAACTCGCGGCCTTCTTCTGCGATCTGCGTGTGGAGGAGGACCTGCAAAAGGAGATCGCCCAACTCCTCCTTGAGCGCATCGGCGTCGCCCTCGTCGATAGCGTCGATCGCTTCGCTTGCCTCTTCGGTCATGTAATGCCGAAGCGAGCGGTGGCTTTGCGCGCGGTCCCAGGGGCAACCGTCGGGCCCGCGCAGGGTCGCGACGAGCTTCTGCAGGCCGGCGAAGGTGCGCGTCTGGCGATCTGTGGGCGTCATCGTGTGATCCTTACGGGCCATAATAGCGCGTCCCGAAAATCGTTGACAAAGGTTAGCGATAGTTCCTACGATGGAATCGCGCAAATGTTCGAACGCAGAAGCGAGAACGGCCTTGGACTCACACAGATCTTCATCATCGGGGCGTTTATCGTCCTGTTGCCCGTTGCCCTGATCACTACGACGATCCGCGTCGCCATCTCTGAACAATCCGTCTACGACTACTCCGTGAAGCGCTATGATGCGCACCTGGTATCGGGGATCCCCGAAGAGGAGCTGCTGCGCGCCAACGGCGAGATTCACGAGTATCTGACGGGCGACTACGCTGGGCCTCTGTCGATACCGGTCCAGTACAAGGACGGGTCGGTAGGCCCGCTGTTCAACGTTCGGGAGACGGCACACATGGCGGACGTCCGCGCCCTTGTCCGCGGGATGTTCGCCGTCCAGGTCGCAGCGATCGCGGCCGTACTGGCGCTTGCCGTGGTGATGCTGGTGATGTGGCCTCCGCGCGCGCTGGCCGCCGCGGGTTTGTACGGCTCGCTCTTAAACGGCGGCGTTATCGCCATGGGCGGCCTGCTCGTGCTTACCGGGTTCGACGCCGCGTGGTCGCAGTTTCACGTTATTGCCTTTACGAACGGTTTCTGGCAGTTGGACCCCGATACGGACCATCTGATCCAGATGTTCCCCGAGGCGTTCTGGGAGCGCGCCACGATCGCTGTCGGCGGCGCGATCGTCTTCGGGGCCACTTTTATTGCGGCAGCCGCCGGGTTGTACCTGTACCTGACGCGCGCACAGCCCGAGCGCGACCCGCCATTGAAACCGGAGCCGGCGCTGCCCGGGCCGGCTGGCCACGCCCGCGTATCGCCGTCCGACACGCCGAACTAGCGGGCTGCGAACTGACCCGCACGCCGCGGAGTGGTTCCGGTTGACGCGACCGCCCGCCTATCGCGAGGCCAGCGCTAGTTGACGCTGCAGGCGCAGTTGGTGCAGCCGCCACCACAGCCGCCGCTGGCCGGCTCTGGGTCTGCGTACTCGTCGCGAGTCATCGTCGCGAACAAGGAGAGGACACGGCGCGCGGAGACGTGGCCGCGGGGGCAGTCCGCCTGGTCGTCCATCCGGCTCGCCGGACGGAGGACCTCGAAGCGGATCTCGCAGTTGTCGCAGACGTACTCGTAAAGTGGCATGTGCGTTCTCGATTGATGCTACGCCGGGGCAATTCGGCCCGTCAACGGCTGCGTGACGCCGCACGCCGTCGTACAATGCGCATCCGTGAGCAACGTAATCATCCGCGAGGCAGCGCCGGCAGACTTCGAGGCGATCATCGAGATGTGGTATCGGATCGACCGGCACACGGAGTTGCCGGATAAGGCCGAGTACCTGCAGCGTTTCCATGACTTCTCGCCAGACCTCTTCCTGGTGGCGGAGGTCGATGGGCGCATCGCTGGCAGCGTGATCGGTGGCTGGGACGGCTGGCGCGGTCACATCGCGCGGCTCGCCGCGGAGCCGACGCTTCGCCGCAAGGGCATCGCCCGAAAGCTCGTCAATGAGATCGAGTCGCGCCTGCGGGCAAGAGGCGCCCTTCGCATCTACGCTCTCGTCGACCGGCGCAGTCCGCCTGCGATCCCGTTCTGGGAGGCGGCCGGCTACGTCGCAAACGACGAGATCATTCAGTTTTCGCGCAACCTCGACGGATGAAGAAGCGGCGGTCAGACCGACCGCCGCTTGAATGCTTCCTGAGTGTTCGCGGCTACTCGAGGTAGTCTTTCAGCTTCTTGCTGCGGCTGGGGTGGCGCAGTTTTCGCAGCGCCTTCGCCTCGATTTGGCGGATACGTTCTCGCGTAACGCTGAACTCGCGTCCGACTTCTTCGAGCGTGCGGCTGCGACCGTCCTCCAGGCCGAAGCGCAGGACGAGCACCTTCTGCTCGCGCGGCGTCAGCGTGCCGACGACCTCTTGAACTTGTTCCTTGAGGAGCTGGTGCGAGGCCGCCTCCGCTGGCGCCATCGTTCCCTGGTCCTCGATGAAGTCGCCCAGGTGCGAGTCTTCCTCCTCGCCGATCGGCGTCTCAAGTGAAACCGGCTCCTGCGAGACCTTGATGATCTCGCGCACCTTCTCCGGCACGATCTCCATGCCCTTGCCGATCTCCTCGCTGGTCGGCTCGCGGCCGTACTCCTGGACGAGGCGCCGGCTGATGCGGACGAGCTTGTTGATAGTCTCGACCATGTGCACCGGAATGCGGATCGTGCGCGCTTGGTCGGCGATGGCGCGCGTGATCGCCTGGCGGATCCACCAGGTGGCGTAAGTGCTGAACTTGTAGCCTTTGCGGTAGTCGAACTTCTCGACAGCGCGGATGAGGCCGATATTGCCCTCCTGAATGAGGTCAAGTAGCGACATGCCGCGGCCGATGTACTTCTTGGCGACGCTGACGACAAGGCGCAGGTTGGCCTCCGTGAGCCGCCTCTCGGCCCGGTTGGCCTCAGCCTTGATGCGTGCGAAGTGGGCCTTGATGGCGCCCTCGTGGGAGGCGAGCCTGCCGGCGAGGTCCTCGGGCGGCTCGGCCCAGCGCTTCTCGCTGCCCATCTCTTTGTAGGCCCAGCTCAGGAAGTCGGGCCGCGGGACGTGTGTGGCGATTGAGACGCGCACAGGCATGCGTTCGGCCTCTTCTTCTTCGAGTTTGAGGGCCTTGCGGAGCTTCGGCACCATATCGAGGTCGAGCACGCCGTCGACACTGCTGCGGAACTGCTCGGCCTCGACGAACTCCGGGATGGTGAGTTTCTTGAGGCCTTGCTGCTTCTGGTAGAACTCAAGCGGCTTTCGCAGGTCGCGGAGTTCCTTGATCATCCGGGCCAGGACGTCGACGCCGCGTGCGTTGCGGCCCGTCTCCTTCATGTGCTCCTGCTCGAACCGCCTGATGAAGTCGCCGTCCTCCATGGCGCGGGCCAGGCGCTTTTCGTCGGCGGCTGTAAGCAGGCTGACCTTCCCGATCTCCCGCAGGTACATGCGGACGGGGTCGTCGATGCCTTCTTCCAGTTCGAGGTCGGCCGCGGCCTGTGCCTCGGGCTTGCGGCCGCCCCACACATCCATGTCGAGCCTGCCGCGGGCGGTCACGCGCGGGGTAGCCGGAGCGTCGTCGTCTGCCAGCTCGCCGCCACCGGGCTTGATCACCCGGTCGCTGTCATCGTCGTCCTTGTCGTCAGCGTCGTCGCCGTCTTCGACAGCGTCGTCCATCAGGTCGTCCGCCAGCTGGCTGCGGCGCCGCCGGCGTTCGTACATCTCTCTGCTTTCGTAGTCAGTTACCATATCAGTTACCATTCACACTCGTTTCGACGGTCCCTGCGCCGTCGTCGCTCCTCCCGTGTCGATGAATCTCTTTGCCGATCTCTGTATCGCGCTCGATCACGTATTGCTCCGGTGCGTCGAGCAGGCCGGAGACGCCCACTTGCTCCTGGAGATCGGCGATCTGGAACGCCATGGCCTGCTTTTCCGCACGGAGCCGCCGTTTCTGCAGGTTCCGCAGGCAGTCCGCGAAGGCTTCTCCTGCCTCCTTGGCGTCCGAAATCGGTAGCCTCCGTAATATAAGACGCTCGAAGTAGGAATCTAGTTCTGGGGGCAGCGCGCTTTTCACCGCATTAACTTGGGCAAGTTCCTTCCACAGAATCAGTATCTGGCGCGCCTGGGCATCCCAGAATAACGTTTCTGGCACGTTTAGTCCATCCTCACGCAGCGAATCGTGCTGAAGAAGCAGCGATAGCGTGAATTCTTCACTTGCATCGCCCTTCGCAGCCGGTTGCTGGGGAGTCCTGGGTGACTTTGCCGCCCGCCGGGGTCGCGTCAGCATCGCTGCGAGTTCTTCTTCGCCCGTTTGGGACAGGCGAGACAATCGCTGCAGGTAGTGCGCGCGGACTACCGGGTCTGTAACGGCGCCGAGCAGTGGCAGAAATTCACGCACCAGTTCGGAGCGGCCGCGTGGGTTTTCCAGGTCGACGGTTGCGGCCGCCGCATCCAGGCGGTAGTCGAGCACCGGCTCGGCGTCTGTGATCAGCGCGCGCCAGGACTCGGCCTCGTCGCGGATCACGTCGTCCGGGTCCTTGCCTTCCGGTAACACAGCGATGCGCAGTTCGACGGAGGCCGCTTCCTGGTACGTGACGAGGCCGCGCCAGTTGACGACCGGCACCGGCTGCTCGCCCTCGCCGTCGGCTTCAATCACGACGTCATGGCCGCGGATCATCGCTTGCGTGCCTGCCTGGTCCGAGTCGAGTGCCAGGACGACGTCCGCCGTATAGCGCTTGAGGAGGCGCACCTGGCGGTCGGTGAGGGCGGTGCCCATCTGGGCGATGACGTTCCGGAAGCCGTGCTGGTGCGCGGCGATGACGTCCATATAGCCTTCGACGACGACAGCGCGCGCCTCGGCGCGGATCGCCTCCTGGGCGCGGTTTAGCGCGTACAACGTGCCACCCTTGTCGAAGAGCGGCGTCTGCGAAGTATTCAGGTACTTCGGTTGCGAGTCGTCCATCGCCCGCGCGCCAAAGCCGATCACGTGGCCCTTGACGTCCCATATCGGGAACGTCAGGCGCCCGCGGAAGCGGTCGTGCGCGCCGCGCTCGCCTTCGACCAGGAGTCCGGCGCCCAGCAGCTCACGCTCGCTGAAGCCCAGTTTCGTCAGGTGTTCCTGTGCCGCGTGCCACTCGTCGAGCGAAAAGCCGAGCTGGAAGGCCTCTATTGTCTCGTTGTCGAGGCCGCGTCGCTGGAGATAGTCGCGCGCTTCGCGGCCGGCGTCCCCGGCGAGCAGCTGGTGAAACCAGACGGCCGCCGCGTCGTTCGCGGCGTACAGCCGCTGGCGGGTCTTTTCCTGCTCCGGCGACGAGCGCCGCTCCCGCAGCTGTACGCCCGCCTTTTCAGCAAGCATGCGCAGCGCTTCGGGGAACTCGATGCCTTCTCGCTTCATCACGAAGGAAATGACATCACCACCGGTGCTGCAGGCGCCGAAGCAGTGCCAGCTCTGCCGATCCGGCGAGACGATGAACGAGGGCGTCTTCTCAGCGTGGAACGGGCAGGGCGCCTTGAGGGTGCGTCCGGCCTTCTGTAGCTGGACGTACTGGCCGATGATCTCGGCGATGTCCAGCCGTGACTTGATCTCTTCGACTTCGTTCACTTCAGGGCGATCTTTTCTTCTTGGCGGGGCAGGCGCAGATGTACGCGGTTATCACGGGGCGATTACCGCGCCTCATCAGTTTGTAAAACAGCTCACGATCCGAAATGTTTCGCTCCATTCGCTACCTGTTTGGTTTGTCAGTCACGGCGCTTGCCAGCGGGCCGGCTGGATTCGGTGCGCCAAGCCGTGCTGCGGTGGCCAGCGCGTACCGGTCGGTCATGCCGGCGACGTAGTCGGCGGCGCGCCGCCAGGGAGGGTTGTCGAGGATCACGAAGTCGCTCTCGATCTCCTCAGGTCGCTGCGAGTAGTGGTTGTAGAGGACGCGCACGACGTTCTTCGCCTGTTCCGTTTCCTCCTGCCGACCTTCGAGCAGGTACACACGCTGGAACATGAACTCGCGCAGGATGTTGGCAGCGGCGGCGACGCCGTCACTCATGCGGATCGCGACCTCGGTGTCAGCATCGGGCTCTTCGCCGGCTGCCGCCCAGGACGCTTCGATGATGTCGCAGACGAGTGTGTTGATGCGCTGCGAGTGGCGGCTGCCGAGGACGTCGCGGACTTCGCCTGGCAGCTCTTCCTCGCTGATCAGGCCAGCGCGAACGGCGTCGGCGATGTCGTGGTTAATGTACGCCACAGCATCGGAGGTCTTCACGATTTGCCCCTCGAGCGTGGAAGGGATGCCCCAGGCCTCGGCGAAGATGTCCTCGCGCACTTTGGAGCTGTTGACGATGCCATCGAGGACGTCGAGCGTGAGGTTCAGACGCTCCAGCTTGTCGACCACGCGCAGGCTCTGTTCAGCGTGGCGGAAACCTTCGGGCGCCAAGTCCGCGAGTGCTTGTTCGCCGGCGTGGCCGAACGGTGGGTGGCCGATGTCGTGGGCGAGCGCGATCGCCTCAGCAAGGTCTTCGTTGAGGTTGAGGGCGCGCGTGATGGTACGCGCGATCTGGGCGACTTCGAGCGTGTGCGTGAGCCGCGTGGCGAAGTGGTCGCCGACGGGCGCGATGAACACCTGTGTCTTGTGCTTCAGCCGCCGGAACGCCTTACTGTGAATGATGCGGTCTCGGTCGCGCTGGAACTCGGTGCGGACCGGTGACGGCTCCTCGGCACGGGCGCGTCCTCGGCCGGCCGCGCACCTGGCGGCATGCGGCGATAGCGACGCTTCACGGGCTTCGAGGCGGCGCCGGACGGTGGCGAAATTGAACTGCGGCAAGGGATACCCTCGCCGGATTGTACAACCAGCGGTGGGCTAACTCAGAGGCCGGACTGTCGCGAAATGTGGACAGCCTCGCCTGCTATTCGACAGTGACGGTCTTCGCCAGGTTCCGGGGCTGGTCGACGTCGCAGCCGCGGCGCAGGGCGACGTGGTACGAAAACGCTTGCAGTGGGATCGACGCCAGGATTGGCGCAAGCAGCGGCGACATCTCCGGTATGTAGATTACGTGATCGGCTTTTTCCTCGAGTTCGCGGTCTCCCTCGGTAGCGAGGGCGATAACGACGCCCTCGCGTGCCTTGACCTGCTCGATGTTGCTCATCATCTTGTCGCGCAGGTCGTCGCGGAGACAGATGGCGATGACCGGCATGTCGCGGTCGATGAGGGCGATCGGGCCGTGCTTCATCTCGCCGGCCGGATATCCCTCCGCGTGGATGTAGCTCACCTCTTTGAGTTTGAGCGCGCCTTCCATCGCCACCGGGTACTGGATGCCGCGCGCCAGGAAGAGGAAGTTCTCGCGCCGATAGTACTCGTTGGCAATCCCCTCGAAGACGGAGTCGTGTGTCAGCATCTCGCCGACGAGCTTCGGCAACCGCGCGAGCGGCTCGAGGAAGCCGCCCATACGCTCGCGGTCAACGACGCCCAGCTCCTGCGCCGAGTAGCAGGCGAGGAGGTATAGGGCCGTGACGCCGGCGAGGTACGTCTTGGTGCTGGCGACGCCTATCTCAGGGCCGCATCGCGTGTAGACGACAGCGTCGGCGACGCGGCTGGCCTGGCTGCCCGGCACGTTGCAGATGGTGACCTGGGGACAGCCGCGCTCCTTCGCTTCGCTCATAGCGGCGAGCGTGTCCACGGTCTCGCCGGACTGGCTGACGGAGACGACCAGCGTCTCCGGGCCGATCGGCGCGCCGCGGTAGCGCATCTCGGAGGCGTTGTCGAACTCGGCCGGGAGGCCTGCGATCTGTTCGAAGTAGTGGCGGCCGATCATCGCGGCGTGCAGGCTGGTGCCCATGCCGACGAGTAGCACGCGGCGGACCTGCGGCAAGAGCTCGCGGAAGCGCGCCATGTCGTCGAGGTCGACGCGTGACTCGCCGAAAAGGGCGCGCCCGCGCAACGTGTCGAGCACGACCTCGGCCTGCTCTGCGATCTCCTTCTGCATAAAGTGCTTGAAGCTGCCCTTCGCGGCCGAGACGGGGTCAAGGCCGACCTCCTGTGGCTCTCGTTCGACACTCACGCCGTGGTTGCGGTAGGTGGCCTCGCCACCGCGGACGAGAACCGTATCACCGTCCTCGAGGAACACGAGGTGCTGCGTGTGGGGGAGGAGCGCCGGCAGGTCGCTGGCGATAAACATTTCGTTGTCGCCGTAGCCGATGGTTACGCCGCCGGCGTTACCGGTGCGTCCCGCCACGACAACGCCTGGTTCGGAGGTGCTCATCGCGAGGATCGCGTGCGCGCCGGCGAGTTCTTCGATCGCCTGCGACAGCGCGTCGTGAAGGCCGTCACCGTTCTTCACGTGCTCCTCCAGGAGGTGCGGGATCACTTCGGTGTCGGTGTCGGAGTTGAACGTGTGCCCGGCCGCTTCAAGGCGGGCGCGCAGGTCGCGGTGGTTTTCGACGATGCCGTTGTGGATGACGACGAGTCCGCCCGTGCAGTCGGTGTGCGGGTGCGCGTTGGCGTCGCTCGGGCGGCCGTGAGTGGCCCAGCGCGTGTGGCCGATGCCCTGGCGCCCGTGCGGCCAGCTCTCCTCAAGTATCGACGCCAGCGAGGCGAGCTTGCCCTCGCGCTTGCGGACGGCGATACGGCCGGAGTCCTCGAGGACGGCGATGCCTACGCTGTCGTAGCCCCGGTACTCAAGACGGCGGAGTCCGTCGATGAGGATGGGCGCCGCGTCTTGTTCGCCGACGTAGCCGATGATTCCGCACATGGGGGTGCTCCCTACTGTACCGGGTTACTGGAAGGTTAAACGGAAAGGCGGCCAGGAGGTTGCGGGTTAGGAGGCAACTTCCAGCTCTTCGGCGACCTCTTCGATGCGGCGCACGACTGCCTCGACCGACGAATCGGGCGTTGATGCGCCTGCGGTGACACCGACCTTCTCGCAGCCGCGCAGCCACTCCGCCTCGATCTCGTCCTCAGTCTCGATGTGGTGGGCGGTTACGCCCTCCTCCTGCGAAACTTCGAGCAGGTGTCGCGTATTGGCGCTGTCGCGCCCGCCGACGACGAGCATCACGTCGACTTCGACGGCCAAAGCTCGTGCGGCGGCCTGCTGGTGTGACGTGACGTCGCAGAGCGTGTTCACCAGCCGCAGTTCGCTGATTTTACTGACGTGCTTCGTCATCACCTCCGAAACGAACTCGGCAAAGCGCTCGGGGCTCTGAGTCGTCTGCGAGATGATGGCGACGCGAGACGGGAACGGGTCGGGAAGCGGATCGCCGTCGCGAACCGGCAGAGCTTTGTTGCCGGCCCAACCGATGACTCCCCTCACCTCGCGGTGCTCCGGATCGCCAAAGACGAGGACCGTGAAGCCTTGCTCCGCCATGCGGCGCGCCCAGCGCTGCGAACGCGTGACGATGGGGCAGGTGCCATCGATGATCTCGGCGCCCGTCGCCTCGACTTTTTCCAGCACTTGGGGGCCAACACCGTGAGCGGTGATCGCCACCGGCCGGCTGTCATCTTCCGGGTGCTCACCCAGCCGGACGCCGCGTTGATTCAGATCCTCCACTACCTGCGGGTTGTGGACGATGGGGCCGACGCTGATCACCTCGCCGTGCTCATCGGCGGCGTGCTCCATGATGTCGATCGCGCGCCGGACGCCCCAGCAGAAGCCCATTTCTTTCGCGAGAAGAATCTCCATCGTTACTCTTTCGTGGCGGCGGCTTCCCTGGGCGCGCCTTTGTATGCGCCCCGGTAGCGCTCCGGCAGAAGCGCCGCTATCTCTTTCATTATAGTCTCTGTGCCGCGCGCAACGTCATCGCGCGTGATTCGCCCCGATGCTTCGATCGTGAATGGCTTGCCAAAGCGGACGTGCGCCCGTGTGCGGCGGAACATGTCCCGCGGGAGCTTGACGTGCTCCGTGCCCCAGATGGCGATTGGGACGACCGGGGTGCCGGTGCGTAGCGCTATGAGGGCCGTGCCCAGCTCACCGGCGCGGAGGCCCTTATCGCCGCCGCGCGTTCCTTCCGGGAACATGGCGAGCACGCCGCCGTTGCGCAGGACGTGCTGTGCACGGCGCAGCGCTTGCAGGTCTGCCTCGAAGCGTCGCACCGGGATCATGCCTGCCAATCGGAAGAGGGGGCCGATGACGGGCGTCTTGAACCATTCCGCCTTCGCCATCCAGGCGATCTGGCGCGGTACGGCGACGGTGAGGATTGGCGGATCCCCGTTGGAGAGATGGTTCGAGGCAACGATCAGCGCTCCATTTCGCGGCACGTTTTCGCGGCCCTGGACGTCACGGCTCGAGATGAGCATCAGAAGCGCCCTCACCCAAAGGAGGTTGAAGTAGTAAAAGATGCGCACGAAGAGCCGTCTCACTTGCCGCCCCTCACGAGACCGATCACGCGATCCATTACGTCGTCCAGGCTGAGCCCGTCCGTGTTGATGATGACGGCGTCGTCAGCCGGCCGTAGAGGTGACACCTCTCTCTCTGAATCGATGCGGTCGCGGCGGCGGATGTCCTCCAGCACGATTTCCTGTGAGACTTCGTTGCCGGCAGCGAGGAAGTCGGCGTAGCGGCGCCGAGCGCGCTCCTCAATCGAGGCGTCGAGGTAGACCTTGAGGTCGGCGTCGGGCAGGACGACCGTGCCGATGTCGCGACCGGCCATCACGATCGGCTGCCGCTCTGCGAGTTCCCGCTGCTGTGAGACGAGCGCGTCGCGGACAGCGGCGATACGCGAGACGAGCGATACGGCGTCTTCAACTGGCTGAGAGCGCAGGTGCGACGTGACGTCCGAGCCGTCGATCGTGATGCGCGTTCCGGAGCCGTCGCAGTCAAGCGAAACGTCGATCGGGAGCGTCTGCGCAAGCTCGCCAATAGAGCTGCTGTCCTGGAGACTGAGGCCGCGCTCCAGGGCTGCGTACGTGACGGCCCGATACATGACGCCGGTGTCGAGGAACGCATATCCAAGCCGCCCAGCGAGGCGCCGGCCAATGGTGCTCTTACCAGAGGCGGCGGAACCGTCGACGGCGACCTTTCGGGCACGGTTGTCGGGAGCGCGGACGTGATCGTCCGCTGTCTTCTGTGCCGCAGCGCTCTCTCCCATCTCCCGGATTATATAGGCCGCTGGCCGCTGGGGCAGCCGTTACTCGCCCGTTGTCTCGCGACGGCGCGATAGCTCGATGGCGCCGATGACCGTCAGGCCAACGAGGGGCACGGCGATCGAACCCAGGAAGAAGAGGAGCGCGTTGTCGCCTCCTCCAGCCGCCGTTGCCGCGTGTGCTGGCACTGGTGTTACGTTGGCGATCTGCGGGACGGTGGTGACCGCGCCAAGGACCGTCGGTAGGGCGCCGCCCAGCCCGCGGTCGGCAGTCGGTGTCGGCGACGCGGCGGGTCCGGAGTCCTCGAGAGTCACCGCGGTCTCGTCGAAGGATAGCGAGTCGAAGTAGGCGACCGCCGTCGCCGCGCTCGCCGGGCGCAGCATCAGGCGCAGCTTGGCGGAATATGCGCCCGCAGGCGCTTCGATGGCGCCGGTGGTCAAGTGCTGGAAGGCCGCGGTGGCCGACGATGTCGAGGGTGAGTCCTCTGATGCGATCATCGAGCCCGTGCCGTCGGCGCTCGCGTACCAGGACACCCGCAGGAACGCCTGGGATGCGCCGGCGCCTGCTGCGGTGAACCCGGCGAACTCGTAGGCCCGGCCCGCATCGACTGTTACCACCTGGTACGCCCACTTGGTCGACGCCGTGCGCGAAACGAACTGTAGCGCCAGGTCCCCGTCGACGTGCGCCGTGTCGGTTGCCGCGATCTCGCCGCCAAACTTGCGCCAGGCGTAGGGCGTTCCGTCCTCGCGAACGTACTCGAAACTACCGTTGGTGAGCGCCGGGAACAGCTGTGGCTCGGCTGATGGCGCCGGTGTAGGAGTCGCGGTGTCCGGAGCCGTGGTGGCACCCGGTGGCAACGTGGCTGTCGCTGTCGGTGCCGCAGTCGCCGGCGGTGGGCTCGTCTGAGCGAATGCTACATCATCGAAGTAGGCGCTTGCCTGAGCGCTGGACGCCGGACGGAGCATGAGCCGTACACGCGCCGAGCGGGCACTCGCTGGCGCCGCGACGGGCCCGGTAGTCAGGGGTCGGAAAGCCGGCGACGTGGTGTTGAGCACGGTCGCGGAGTCGACGGACGAAAGCGCCTGGCCGCTACCGTCGGCGCTCGCGTACCAGGAGACGCGGATGAAGATCGCTTTGAGGTCAGCGTTGGTGTAGCGGGCGAAGGCGCTGGCGTGGTAGAAGTCGCCGCCGTCCACCTGCACCGTCTGGTAGGCCCACTTGGTCGCGGTCGTCTCGGATGTCAGCGCGAGGGCCCGGCTACCGGAGCGGATCGGCGAAGAGACGCTCTCAACGATGCCGCCGATCTTTCGCCAGCCGAGTGGGGCGCCGTCTGTGCCATCGTCCTCGAAGCCGCCGTTCGTAAGTTGAGAGAAGACGACGGGTGCACCCGGAGTTGGTCCCGGAGTTGGTCTCGGCGTCGGCGGTGTCGTCGGCGGTGGCGTCGGCGCGGCAGTTGGCACCAGGGTCGCTGGAGTCGGTGTCGGAGCCTGTGGTGGTGACGCCGTCGGAGCAGCGGTCGGCGTCAGCGTTGGCGGGACATGGGGTGTTGCGGTCGGCGAAGGGGTGCTCGGTGGCACCGTGGGCGGCACAGTCGTCGTCGGCGTGGGAGTCGGTGGGTCCGGGCGTGGGCCCTCGAACGATATGTCGTCGACGAGGACGGAGAAGGGGAAGAGGACCGCCACGACTGGAGGCGCAGCTCGAATGGAGATCCGCGCCGCCACGGTTCCGGGAGGTGCGGGGTGGGCTCCGGTCGAGAAGTGCTGGTAGGAGTCCGCGGCCCATGGCTCCCAGGTCACTTCCTGCCATGGCGTGACGTTGCTTGTGCTGCCGACCCACCGCACCCGAAGGCGCATCTTGGCCACCAACTGAGGATCGGCGGAGATCCATCCGGACAGCTCATAGGTCTCGCCGGCCATTACAGGGATGAGTTCGATCATCTCGGCGGGAGCGAGACCTGCGCCGGAAAGCTGAGCAGCCAGGGCGCCGGAGTGCGAGCTGGCCACGAGCGAGAGTTCGCCGTCGATGGCCGTCCAGTCGCCGAGGCCGGCTTCGAATCCGCCGTCGCTGACGAGTTCCTCTGCGGACGCGGGCGCAGGGCCGATCGCGACAAAGGCTGCGATCAGAACGATAAAGGGGCCAAAGGTGGTGGGGCGCAGCAAGAAGGCCGCCTCTTTCTGCTCTGTACATCCGGCATTCTAGCGACGAGTGAGCGCTTCGTGAAGAGTCTGGGCCGTTGGAGACGGGACGTTGTTTCGTGTGGATTTGTGGATGACCTGTGGAAAAGCGAAAACCTCCGAACGATTGGCGCGCGATTCCGCGAACGGCAGCGACCGGCGGTTCTTGAGGGGCGAGTGCGGTCGTTACTGGCCAGGATGTCGCCGGCCCGCTTTGACGCCGCTGTCGCCGGTGGCGTAGATTGACCTTGCTTCCCGGACGGAAGCCCGGCAGATCCGGCGGAAGGGACTCAGGAGCGGAAGGGCGACCCGACGCCCGAGAGACCTGGACAAAGGAGCCGCAGGGCAGCCCGATGGGAAGCGTTCTTTTTTCCAGCGCGGGAGCGCGTAGCGCACTCCGATGCGACGCCGGTGGCGACGCGGCGCGATCGCACGCAAGTGCTATAGTGTTAGAGATACCCGCTCTCGCCAGCGTGGGCGCGGTGCGGGGGACAACCGGACACGCGTAGAGTCGACGAACGCAGAAAGGTGGGACTGACACTGAGCAGCACACTGTACATCGGAAACCTGGCACACGAAACGACGGAAGCAGACCTCCTCACGGAGTTCACGCCGTTTGGGAAGATCGTCTCCACGAAGGTGATGAGCGACCGACGTGGCCGCGCGAAGGGCTTCGGGTTCGTTGAGATGGCGGACAAGGAGTCGGCGCGAGAGGCGATGGAGTCGCTGCGCGGCAAGGAGCTGAACGGCCGGACGATGGATATCGTCCTGGAAGACCGCAAGAACCGCAAAGGCGGCGGTCGCCGGCGACGCTAGCCGACGGCTCGAACTAACGAACCACAGCTGACGATGAGCGGCCGGCACGACGCTGGCCAGACGCTCAGGCAACCATCGGCGCTAGCCTCCCTCTCTGCCCGCGGATTCAATATACCGCCGGTGCGACTCGTAGTGGCGATAGCCGTCGGCGTGGGCCGTGGCGCGCAGGACGTTGTCCCAGGCATCGTCGGCAGTCGATCTGATCGCACTCAGGCGTTGCTCGTAGGCGGCGTGGGCGCGCTCCCGGGCCTGGGCGAATGAGAGCGACGCGTCGTCTTTCTGCCAGCGGGCGTTGATCTCGTCATCGGAACCGGGCGGGTCAGGTGGCGGGTCGCGGCCGTCGCGGTGGGCCTCGAAGGCGTCCGTAGAGTGGGTGATCCAGCGGGCGAGGTGGGCGTAGACGTCGCGGGCGTTCCAGGGCGGCGTCCCCGGCTCGTGGACGGCCGCCTGGCCGGCGGCGTCGAGGAGTGCTACGAGGGCCTGCCACTCGTCCTCGTCGCGCTGGAGCATCGTTTCGATGTCTTCCGGCATCGCTGTCCCCCGTTTGATTGAATCGTGGCGGTCGTAGCTGAACTCTGATTGTTTTTCGACCGTTTGTGTTTTCCGGGTGGGGTTTCGTGTCTGTGAGGGCTTCGGTTCTGCGATTGATTTAGCCGCGATGGTCGAGCGGTGCGTTGCAGCAGGTGGATGAGCGCGGCCCGCGACGACAGGGTACAGGAATGGCGGGCGAAATCTAAGCGGTTGGTGGCGCCAGTAGGGGGTTTGGGTACTTCATGCGGATCAGATAGGCTCTAATGCGAGAGAGCCCAACGGTGACTCATTTGATGACGGCCGCAACAGTGATACTTGGGGAGGCTTCCGGTTGGGAGAAGACGGCAGCAATTGCGGCCGTTGTGGGGACAGCAATATTAGTCTTGGGGGCATTCGGTTGGCTGTTCAGAGTCGCCAAGTCATGGTGGCGCGAGTGGCGAAGCCGGACAGCGGTCGAGATAAGCACGGATGGCTATGCGTTTGTTGGGACCACACACAGAGAAGTGGTGACGTTGCGCCCGCGACGAAACGTCTATTGCCAGCACGCCCCAGGGATAACCGTAGGGCCTCCTAGCGTAAGGATTGGGATGTCCTACGAGATGCCCTTCTTGAAATCTTGGACAAGCGACGGCTGGTTCGACAAGAGCAACACCCGCTGTAAATTTCCCAGGATGCTAAGACGAGGCGAGGAGATTCAGATCGAGCTGCACGTGAAAGCGACAGAGGCTTGGGCTGGCGTCCTCAGCGTTTTCTCCTTTCGTGAAGGGGACTGCGTTATCCAATCGCGTAAACCGTTTCGGGTTGATGAAGGAGCCTCTAGGCAGGATCAGTAGCTACCCCCTCCCCATGAGGGGTGTCGATACACGTGATCGTTGTGGCAGGCGCGTACGTACGCGGCGGGCTGCCGAGCCGGTGAGTGGTGATATAGGATAAGGGCCATCATGGAGCCACAGGTGCAGTACGCGAAAACGAGCGATGGGGTGAGCATCGCCTTCGCCAGCATGGGCGAAGGGCCGCCGCTGGTCCGCGTGCCGTCGCCTGGAATGAACCATGTCCAGCGGGATTGGGCGATGTACTCGGACGTTTTCCAGCCGCTGACGTCGACCTTCCGCCTCATCTGGTACGACTCGCGCGGCACGGGCCTCTCAGATCGGGATGAGATCGACTTCTCCATGGAGGCGATGGTGCGCGACCTCGAGGCCGTTATCGACCGCGCGGGCCTCCGGTCGTTCGCCGTGATGGCGTTCTCAGACGGCGTGCCGGCGGCGGTGACCTACGCTGCCACATTCCCGGGCCGCGTATCGCACCTCATCCTCATGGATGGCTGGGCGAACCCGTCCGACTACATCACCTCGCCCGCGAGCCAGGCCTATTTTTCGCTCATCGACCAAGACTGGACGCTATTTACGGAGACGACGGCGCGTGTCCTAGCGGGGTTTGATGACCCCCGACTCATCGAAATCTTCGGCGAGCACATGCGAGCCTGTATCGAACAAGAGGCATTGCGCGCTTTCAGCGTCGCCTCGAAGAGCTACGATGTTTCTGCCCTGCTGCCTGACGTAAAGTCTAAGACGCTGGTGCTGCACAATAACGACAATCGCTTCTTTCCGGTCCGCGCCGGGCAGAAGCTGGCGGCAACCATTCCAGACGCTCGCTTCATGGCCATTGACGACATGACCTACGAGCGTGTGGCACCTCTCGTCCTAGAGTTTCTCGGCATCACAGATAAGCCCGATTCAGTCGAGCCAGGCGCCTTTCGTACCATCCTCTTCACCGACGTGGAGGGTTCGACAGCGCTCACTGAGCGGCTGGGCGACGCGAAGGCGCGTGAGCTGCTGCGGGAGCAGGAGGGAATCGTGCGGGAGGCGCTGAAGGCGCACGGCGGCTCGGAGGTGAAGACGATGGGCGATGGGTTCATGACTTCGTTCTCGTCGGCGACGAAGGCGTTGGAGTGTGCCATCGTCATACAGAGCGCGTTTGCCGAGCGCAACGAGTCGGCGGAGGAGCCGATCAAGGTGCGCATCGGCCTGAACGCCGGTGAGCCAATCGTTGAAGATGACGCAGGCGGGCGCGGTGACCTGTACGGGACGGCGGTGAACCTTGCGGCGCGGATAGCCGGGCAGGCAGAGGGGGGCGAGATACTGGCGTCGAACGTGGTGCGTGAGTTGGTGGCAGGCAAGGAGTTCATGTTCGCCAACCGCGGGGATAGGGAGCTGCGAGGG
>SDBV01004198.1_pt1 | contig 20876 bp, 26 predicted proteins | sample 2277081 | NCBI WGS metagenome assembly SDBV01 (sample SAMN10402039, study PRJNA504765) | marine sediment metagenome | isolation source: marine sediment core GS10_PC15, 223 cmbsf | place: Arctic Ocean: Southern Knipovich Ridge | collected 2010 | reverse complement strand
TTTTTATCATTTTTGCAAGACCCAATACGCCCCTACCCATTTCACTACCAATAATCACAACCTGCCCCTTAGCATCAGGGGACAAAGCAAGCCTCAATATGCCCCCCACTTGATCTGTAATATAGGTAAAAGACCTTGTCTGAGAGCCATCACCAAATACCGTTAGCTCCTCCCCCTTTAATGCCTGATCAACGAACCTGGGAACAACCCGCCCATAGATATCGTCAGCCCTCATTCTGGGGCCGTATGTATTGAATATCCTGACCATCCGGGTATCCATCCTATGCTGAAGATTGTAAGCCTTAACAAAGGCCTCACCAGCGCGCTTCGCCTCATCGTAACAACTCCTAGGCCCGATGGGGTTGACATTCCCATTATAAGTCTCTGGTGTGGGTATGAAACGCGGATCTGGATTTCCATAAATCTCACTCGTGGATGTGTAGAGAAACCTGGCGCCGTATTTTTTTGCTATGCCTAAGGCAATCCAGATTCCGAGTGTATTTGCCTTTAAGATCTGAATAGGGTGTTTCTCGAATTCAAAGGGGGAGGCACGGCTTGCAAGATGCATGACAAAGTCAAAGGAACCGTCCAAGATTATGGGCTTACTAATGTCATGCTCAATGAATGTAAAGTTCTCTTCACTCACCAGATCTGCAAGGTTAGTTTTAAGGCCGCTTACCAAGTTGTCTAAACATGTAACCGTGGCATTTTGCCTAATCATGACTTCACAGATCCAAGAACCAAGAAACCCTGCACCTCCGGTTACAAGCACGTTTTGATCTTCAAAACTTAAGCCATCTTTTTTAATGGCGTTTCCTATGTTCTCTACATCCTCTTTGACTATGGACAACAATAAACCACCCTATTTTTTACATATATTGTCAAGACATTCGATGAGGTCCTCTTTCACATCATCATTTTGAAGTGCAAACTCTATCGAACTCTTCAACCAGTCAAGCTTATTACCTATATCGTATCGTTTACCTTCAAACTCAGAAGCATAGATCTTCTGATCATTTAGAAGGAGTTTTAAAGCATCAGTCAACTGTATCTCACCACCAACCCCCGGGGCAACCCTTTTCATGGCATCGAATATCTCTGGCGTTAAGACATATCTCCCAATTATCCCAAGATCTGATGGCGCATCTTCAGGCTTTGGCTTTTCCACCAAGTCCTCTACCTCATAAATGCTGTCGATAGGAGTGCACTTGATGATGCCATAGCTTTCAAGCTTATCTCTTGCTACCTTTTCTACAGCAATAACAGAGGAATTATACTCCTCAAAGATGTTCATCAACTGTCTCGTGCACTCATCCTCAGTGATCGCTATTGTATCCCCCAGCACTACCGCCAAGGACTCATACCCTGCAATCTTTCTTGCACAGTAGATGGCATCTCCCAATCCTCTCTGCTCCTTTTGTCTGACATAATGAATATCTGCCAAGTCAGATATCTCCTCCATCTGCCTCAGATACTCCTCCTTGGCACTGTTCTTTAAAACCATCTCCAACTCAGTGGATTTATCAAAATGATCCTCTATAGCCCTCTTTCCCCTGCCAGTAATGATCAGAATATTGTCAATTCCTGACGCCACAACCTCTTCAACCACATATTGGATAGTGGGCTTGTCGAACACAGGTAGCATCTCTTTTGGCTGAGCCTTTGTTATCGGCAAAAACCTCGTTCCTAATCCTGCAGCAGGGATCACCGCCTTCATTTTTACCAGCACACCCCTTCATATTCGTCTGCAATCCGCGCCGCCTCAATGCGCCGTCCGTCTATTACAACCTTCCCCTTGTAAAGATCAGGTCTTTTGAACTCATCCCACTCGGTTACTATCAAGACATATCTTGCTTTTTTTACTGCCTCATCTGCTGATGAATAATATTTTATCCTTTCATGTTTTCCAAGTATCTTTTTCGCCTCATCTATCGCTTCTGGATCGGTTAGATGAACCATCACACCTTTTTGTAAGAGACTATGAATTATCTTCAACGAGGGTGCCTCACGCATGTCGTCTGTACCCGGTTTGAATGCCAAGCCAAGTAGTGTAACATCCAGGTTTTTTAATGGGCCTGCTTTTCGCTCCAAAAGCTCAACCAGCCTCAATGGTTGAAGCTCATTAAGTTCCAGAGCGGCATTTAGTATGATCGGCCTGTAGTATGCCTCTTTTGCCTTGCCAACCAATGCCTTGACATCTTTTGGGAAACAGCTGCCTCCAAACCCTATTCCTGACTTTAAAAACTCGGGTGAAATCCGAGAATCCATGGCCAATCCCCTTGCAACCTCGAAGACATCTATCCCTAGCGGTTTGCATATATTCCCTATCTCGTTTATGAAGCTTATCTTGGTTACCAAGAACGAGTTTGTGGAATATTTGATCATCTCAGCTGTCTTCGGATCGGTCTCCATAATTGTTGACTTAAATCCTTCATAGAGTTGTTTTACCCTTTGAGTTGATCTCTTGTCTATACCGCCTATGACTATACGATCTGGGTGGAGGAAATCGTCTATAGCTCTTCCCTCCCTTAAAAACTCTGGATTCATGCATACACCAAAGTCTGCGCCGCACTTCTTCCCTGAATATTTTTCTAATGTTGGTACGACGCTATGTTCTGTTGTCCCTGGAACCACTGTGCTTTTCACAACGACAACGTGATACGCTGCCTTCTCCTTTAACGCCTTTCCTATCTCCCTGCTTACCTCCTCCACATGCTTTAGATCGATGTAATCCAAGAGCCCGGATGGTGTGCCGACACAGATAAAGGATATCTCGCTTTCAAGAACTGCCTTGCGAAGATCTATTGAAGCCCTGATCCTCCCTGTTTTTAAGCCTCTTTTAAGCATCTCTTCAAGTCCTGCCTCATAGATGGGTGGTTTGCCTTTGTTAATGGCATCTACTCGATCCTCGTCTATATCCACGCAGATTACATTATTTCCTAGATCTGCAAAACAAGCGCCGGTTACAAGGCCGACATATCCTGTGCCAATAATCGAGACCTTCATCGCATCACGTTCCATTTGTGAAAAAGTATTTTGCTAGACTTTTATAGCTTTCTGAATTACTTGGTTCTAGATAAACTCACGATATTCTTCTCTGTCGATGCCTGCTTTTTCCATCTCTTTTTTAAATTCCTCAAGTGTTTTTGATGATCTTTTGATGTCCCTTATTGTCTCATTTATCTCCCATGGAAAGATCACCCAAGCACTGGTTTCATCTGCAAAAATGTCGGGTTCGAATTTCGTCTGAGGCTTTTTCATCAGGGTTGCCACGATAACACGTCCTGCCCCCTTCTCTTCAAGATGTTTTTTTGCAACGATAAGGCTTTCTCCTGTATCTGAGATGTCGTCTACAAGAAGTATGTTCTTGCCTTTGATATCAGCTTGAATGGAGCTGGTTATCTTGGGCTTTTTAGCTGTTTTCCCTACTAATTGGTAGAATTTTATTGTTATTGTATAGATCTCGTTGTTGTTGAGCATGTCCGAGAGTATCCTAGCAGGTGCCAAGCCGCCTCTTATGATACCTACTATTGTGTAAGTGTTATACTCTTTCTTGACGATGTCCTTTGCAATAACTGCGCACTGCTTTTGTATGTCATTCCATGAAAGTCTAAGATATTCCATAGCCATCTATCTCCAGCTTACTTTTACTTCTTAGATAGATTACAGGTACATGAATCTCTCTGAGTCTGTTTTTTAATGCTTTGTCGTTTGTGCATATTATCGTATCCTTTCCAGCGAGTGTGATTATAGCCTCGTCCGCCTCCCTATCTCCACCTGCAATCGTCTCAAATCTTTTTGCATACTCTAACGCCATCTTAGCCGTTTTTCTATCTTTCTGTTTTTCAGCCTTAATGCTGAGGTAATTCAGCTCATTTAGTATCTCTTGAGGAACGTATATCTTAAACCCCCCCTCCAATATCCTGCTGATTTCGTCCGAGATATCTACATTAAACTGAAAAGGAAGCATTAAAAAATTGGAATCCAAGATCACTCTTTTTTTCTTCAGTGGCATTATTTAACCCTTTATGATCCCATACCCGATCAGTCTCCATCTAGCACCTATTCTTCGACTTATGGCTACTCTGGAGCCATTCTCCGCAGAGATGGGTAGTTTAAGCCTGACCTCTGCCTCATTCTCTCTGGCACTTGAGACAACACCTATTGTAGTGGCGGTTACAACATTTAACATAAGAGGTTCATTGGTCCTGATGCCCTCCACATCCAACTCCTCTTTTGCCCCAACGACCCGGTCCAATAGATGAACTTCTAGCAATAGTTTGTCTAATGTATCTGGAAGTGTTCCCGGGATTCCTAAGATATTCCCGGACAGGCCGTCTGACTTGGTCAACGAAGGATCTAGTGATGTCCCTACTGCTATCAATCCGCCTGGATGGACCTGCTTCACCTTCTTACTACCTGCCATCAATGTTGTAACCTTGGTAGTTATGGGCTTCCAAATAACTTTGTGCTCTTCTTCTTGCCTGACACCGGGTCTTATCTCTATCTCTTCACCGAGCTTGATCTTTCCTTGTGTCAGTGAACCACCAACAACACCCCCCACTAAATCCTCCGGCTTTGTACCGGGCTTATTGACATCGAATGAACGGGCAATATACATCCTGAGCGAGTCGTCTTTGCTTCTTTTTGGTGTTGGAATCCGCTCTTCAATCGCCTCAATCAATATATCGAGATTTGTGTCATGCTGTGCAGCTATGGGTATGATGGGAGCCTTCTCGGCAACAGTCCCCTTGATAAATTCTTTGATCTCTTTGTAATTCTTTATGGCATCTTCTTTTGAGACTATGTCTATCTTGTTCTGGACAATCACAATACTCTTCACGCCTATAATATTTAAGGCCATTAAATGCTCTTTGGTCTGGGGCTGAGGGCAGGTTTCGTTTGCTGCAATGACAAGCACCGCCCCGTCCATCAACGCTGCGCCGGAGAGCATGGTCGCCATTAGGGTCTCGTGGCCGGGAGAGTCCACAAAGGATATCTCACGCAAGGCCTCGGTTTTTGCGCCGCAGCTTTTGCACTTTGTTTTAGTGGTGTAACATTGGGGGGTGGAACATGAGGGGCACTTCTGGAATATGCAGTCTGCATATCCTAATCGGATGGAGATACCTCTCTTTATCTCCTCACTATGGACATCGGTCCATATGCCAGATAATGCCTCGGTAAGCGTTGTTTTTCCATGGTCTACATGTCCTACCATTCCTATGTTTATTTCAGGATGACCTATTATTATCAACTCCGTTTACTCAGATGTGTCTAATAGAGCGTCTATGCTCTTTTTTCCTTTCTTTATAATGATGGAATTTACCTGGATGATGTCAGGGGTTATCACATTGCCTCTCACCCTTTTTCTCCTGACAACTCCTTTTTCTTTTGGTTTGTATGCCGGGCCCTTTGATAGCTGAATTTTGGGTTTGACTCTGCCGTGGACATCCCGTCTCATGGGGACTCCTGTTTTGTCACTTCCTCCTGTTAGTTTGAGTTTATAGCCGCTCAGGCCTAATGGGGTGCCATTAACTTCATCACCCAACTTGCTTCCTATTAAACTCTTTGATTTTATTTCATCTAGTTCAATGTTGTATGCCTTTCCGTTTTTTGTATCTGAGATGACAAGCTTCAATCGTTTACCTCCTTATCTCATAGCCCATAGCGGTGTTTCTTTCCGCTTTATGGCCTTTATCTCGTTGTATGATTCTTCTTCATCAGTGGACAGGAAACCTTTGTATTTGGTCTCGAATAGTTTAGCATGACTTTCGGGGATATCTGTATACAAGATGTCATTCTCATTTATTTGTCTTCCTACCGTAGGGCCGTCTATTGAGACTGCCACTTGGTCGCCTATCTTTGCTTTATCAACCGTCTTATTCTTTTCTTGAATCACCTTTACAATGCCCAATGCAGTGCCCTCTTTGTTCATTACTCTCGAGCGGGGTTTTAATGTGCCAGATATCACCTCTACACCGACTATAGCGGGTTTGCTGTTTCTGAATATGCAGTCTGGCAGGATCTTTATTTTTCCTGGTTTTATCAGTGCTTCGAATTCTTCCTTCTTTTTTCGTTCTCTAGCTTCTTCCACCCACTTCCGATAATCTTCTATTAACCTGTAGATTATGTCTTCTTGGAATATCTTTATAGATGAATCAACGGCAGCAGATTCAGCATCTTTTAAAACCCCGGTATTAAATGCCAATATTGCTGCGCCTTCAAAGTCGGCCTCTTTAACAGCGTTAGCTGCCAATACGTCTCTTCTTGTGACCTCGCCAATATCCGCTTGTCTTATAGGTATTGACTCTTTTTTGAGCATGTTTATCAATGCCTCTAACGAGCCCAGAGTGTCTGCTCTAACAACCACACCCAATGCATCGGTTTCTATCCTCACCTCTTCTATCTCTTCTTTAACCTCTGCTTTTATCTCCTCAATTCTATCTCTTGCCACTTTTATTGGGGCTCCGGGGAGTGCGTCTTGCAAATTGGGAGCTGAGATCTTAACCCCACAAGCGGCGGATACCTCCTTTACAGCGTCAAAGCTGTATTTCGGATCTCTGATCTCGTCAAGCGGCTTGGGTTTTAACAGGGCTTTCACCTTAGTCACGACGGTACCGTCTAATGCCCCTACCACTATCGTATCTCCTCTCTTTATCTCTCCATCGTAGATTATTGCATCAATAGTTACTCCCAATCCCTTCTCTTCTTTTACCTCCAAGATAGTGCCCTTAGCAGGTCCTTTCTCCTCGATCTCAAGGTGTTTTTCTAAGAATCTCTGGGCCAGCCCTACCAGAACCATCAGAAGCTCAGGTTTTCCCTCTCCGGTTTTTGCACTGACAGGGATGATAGTGATCTGTTTTTCAAAGTTCTCTATTCTATCAAAGCGCTCGGACTGAAATCCTTCTTCGTGAAGCACTCCTACAAGCTCATAGATCTTTGTATCCAGTAGATTTTTGACATCCTCTGCCTGCATAGCGATGTCTTTTATTAATGGAACATCCGGATTTGGTGACCAGCCATGTATCTTGTCTATCTTGTTGGCAACGACGAGAAACGGAGTTTTGAAATTCTTCAATATATTCACGGATTCAACTGTCTGGGGCTGAAATCCCTCGTTGATATCAATAACCAACACAGCTAGATCTGACAGAGCCCCGCCTCTGCGCCTCATAGTAATAAACGCATCATGTCCTGGTGTGTCTATGAATAGCAAACCAGGTATACGAATCTGTGATTTGCTACTTTTCATCAGCTTTCCACTGATCTTTTCAATTGTCTCCAGAGGAACCTCGGTAGCGCCGATATGTTGTGTTATACGCCCCGCCTCCCTATCCGCGACGGTCGTTCCTCTGATGGCATCAAGGACGCTTGTCTTGCCATGGTCTATATGACCAAGCACGGAAACTATGGGCTGTCGTATCATGAATCAAACCTCTTCGTGTATTGAAGCGATACTGTCCTAGACCCAGTCTCCCTCACATCGATCGTATTCGAATATCTCGGAGGGCTCAAAAAATAAGGCTATTTCTCGCTTTGCGGATTCTTCAGAATCTGAGGCATGAACGATGTTTTCAGTCGAACCAAGACCGAAATCCCCTCTAATAGTTCCGGGAAGAGATTTTTTAGGATCTGTCTCTCCAACAAGGGTTCTTACAACCTGTATAGCATCGTCTCCTTCTACTATCATGGCTATTGATGGAGATGATGTTATAAATGATAGAAGGCTGTCAAAGAAGTCCTTTTCTAGATGTTCTTCGTAGTGTTTTTTTGCCAGGGTGTCGTCTATATGAATCATCTTTATGGCTGTTATCTTTAATCCCTTATTCTCTATTCTAGATATGACATCACCTGCTATGCCTCTTGCAACGCCGTCAGGCTTTATCATAAAGAATGTCTTTTCAGTCATTATACTCTCCTAGTCAAAGAAGCCCGCCCATTAACCTATGTGGAGATGTGATTAGATGGGTTTCTTCTCAACACCCGCTGCTGTATTTAGTTGGTAGCGGTCTTTTTCTCCTTTGAGGCCACTTTTGTCCACTTTGTTCTTCTAGGACTCCTTTTAAGCTTTAGCATGTTTTTTTCGCATTTCATGCTACAGAAGTATAGGACGCTGCCATCCATCTTCACGAACATCTTGCCTGTGCCCTGCTCCAGCATGTTGCCGCAGAATGAACACTCATATATCTCCATTTTTGTGACCTCACGGTACTCTAAGCTCTTTGGCTTCTCTGTCTGTCTCAAGTAGGATTAAAGTGTCGCCTTTTTTGATGGGGCCCTTGACGTTCCTTCGGATTATCCTGCCTTTATCTCTGCCATCGAGTATCTTCACTTTTGTCTGGATGATCCCGCCTGTCATGCCGGTCCTTCCTATGACTTCAACAACTTCTGCAGGAAAACCCCGTGTCTCTGCCATCTTTGCCATTTCACTACCTCTACTTTCTTAGAGCCTTGACCTTCTCTGATATCTCCTCTATGATCTCTTTGGCCTTACCCTCTTTTATGATGCAGACTGATGCTGTAGAGAGCTCCATTCCTGCAGCTCTCCCAAGTTCTCCTTTATCTGGTACATAGACAAAGGGTGTTTCTTTTTCATCGCTTAATACTGGCAGATGTGCCACGATCTCCTCTGGATCGATATCTTCTGCTATTATCACAAGCTTTGCCTGTCCCCGCTCTATATTCTTGGTTACCTCGTTTGTACCCTTTCCGATCTTGCCTGTTGTTCTTGCTATCTCAACTGCTTCATAGGCTTTCTCGACTAGATCCTTGGGTGTTTCAAACTTAACATATATCTTGGCCATATTATACCTCCTGTCTCTTTTCATCAACATCTCATCGGCTCAGCCAATGAAAATTGTGCTGGCTAGTATGGGTGAATCATAACATTAACATTTGAAAAAGGATCGGGAATCAGTGTTTTTGTTAGGGGATTATTTGTGTGTAGAATAATGGGCTATTGTGCTAATTACTTTAATTTTTCTTTTATAATGGCTAATTCTTCGGGGCAAAACTCTCCTGGGTCACCATCTGGGCCTATTCGACTCCTTCTAGGACTCATTAGGCATTCTCCTTCGGTATGGCGTAGACCATAATAATGTCCAATTTCGTGAATTATTCTATCAATCACTGGGTTTTCAGTAAGAAGCTCTCGGGTATAATCCTCATGGATAAATCCACCCAAAAGTAAATTTTTTACAGCAATTAAACCATATTTTTCATCGTAGAAAGTATCTCCATAGTTTATACCCAAACCATCAAACATTAAATCTGTGACTACTATAACGATATCGTGTTCTTTTCTCAATCCCTGTTCTTCTGCAATTTGCCTAAACTCATCAACTAGGACAACTTCATTCTCGTAATACCATATTCTAGGGATATCTCCAAGTAGACCGAAATCCGGGTCTTTCATATAAGGATACAACTCTTTTATTTCATCAAAATTATGTGAGCAGCAAAGCTTCGAATCACCACCCAATTCTATATCCAATGTGACAAGCCCATCGGTTGCTTCATAAAATTGATCCGGCAAACTATTTTTTATTTTAAGTAATAAGGTATCCTTATCAGACATTCCATAGCCGATTAGAAGTACCTTAGGATTTTTATAATTCAATTCATCACAAGTGCCACAATCAATAGAACAAATAGAACAAGATTCGTCCGAACTACAAATTCCGTCTCCACAATAGGGTGGGGATAACGAAGGAGTAGGTTCTTCAGTGATTGTTTCTGCATATGGCGTGCTAGTTGGTATTGATTCTTCAGAAACAGGAGTAGTATCAGGTGTAACTATAGATGAAGGGCTAACATCCACTTTTTCAAATATAGTTGGCTTAGGACATAAATCAGGGTTTGCAACAGTTATCCCATCAGGGCAAACATATTCTTTTATAACTTGCGTAGTATTACTGCCTAGACACCCAGAGCTAAGAAGAGCTACTAATATCACACCAATAAGTGCAACCTTCACCTAATACACCCATCATAAAAGGAGGCAGGATTGGTATATAATATTTTTTCTTCCTCCATATACCCTCCTCCCCCCAACAGCGATGCACCACAACCCTTCTACTAGCTTATTTCTTCTTTAAATATTTTGGGTTAATTTCCCACGTTTCACAAGGTTCAAGGGTTTCTAATTTTTTCTTCCATTTTTTACAATATGGAGTTTTTTGAATTATTTTTTTGCCTATATAAATCTTGATTGTGTTCATTCTACCTGTCTTTGGATTTCTTCTTTTCTCTTTTCTAAATCCTTCTTTCATTTTTTCTTTGACTTCAAACCATTTACATATCTTACAATTTTTTCTTAGCATCGATATATTTTAGGTTTATTATTGTTATATATCTTATCAACCTTCATGCAACACCCATTTACCCTAAATGCACCAGAGCCTCCAACACGGTGGGATATAGGATAAGCAGGGACTGTTTATGTTTTCTCCCAAGTCCACTGCTTTTTATTCCATCGCTTGATTAATCCTTCTTCCTCCATTTCAAGAAAAACTCGGCTTACTAAGCGAGGGTATATGTTTAATTGTCTTGCAACCCTTTTTGCATTAAAAATTTTCTTAGTTTCGACATTTTCTATTATCTTCTGTTTTGTTTTTTCATCAACCATAAAATCAAAGCCTGTCTAATGAAACAAAAAATTATGGGCACAATAAATTATTAGTTATGTGTAAAATATGCTGTTATCTCATTGCCTTTTTTAGTGTCTATCCTGACAAACCCGAATCTCTCAAACTGTATTATGTCCCCAGGTTTTAGATTTTTTAGATCTGCTTCGCCTAATCCGGATAAAACTTCTTCGGAAGTCACTACCTTGACATTGACGTTTTCAGATGGTACCCAGTGTACAAGCCTCATCTTCTCTTTCCTTGCAATGTCCAACTCCTCGCTGTGGTATCTTGCAATCAATCCCTTATTCTTAGCTGTAATCTCAATATTGAAAGCGCCCATAAGCCGTATTTTGTCCCATATTTTAAAAGAATCGAAATCAGTTTTTGAAAGAAATAATTTAGCCCTGTTATCCTTTGTTTTTATCTCTAATTTTCTAAACCCTCTCTCTGGAAAATTAGGATGCAACCTGTTTTCTACAACCCTATCTTCACAGTCTTCAATGACAAGCTCTTTAGGATCGGCAACAAAAAAATACCTGTCTGCCGTGGGTTCAATGATCTTTCGGTTATATGCGTAGAGGTTCTTCCAGCTAAAGCTTATGTCTGTCTTTTTTACGCCAACAGCTATCATCGCCTTCCTGATGGCTGCAGGTTGAAATCCCCGCCTCTTCAATGCAGATAAAGTCCCGAGTTTGGAGTCATCCCATCCCGAGTATTCTCCTTTCTCAATGCCCTTTTTTATGTCTGAAGTGCTAAGAGCGACTCCACCTATCTTCAGAATCCCATAGTGTATATAGTAGGGAATGTCCCAGTCAAAATAATCGTAGATATACTTCTGTTTCTCTGTGTTTACGATATGATCTTTTCCTCTAAGAACATGTGTTAATCCGAGTAGGTGGTCGTCAACGGCTACTGAGAAGTTCATCAGGGGATAGACCTTTTTGGCCCCTACCAGCGGATGCTTGGCATCGACTATTCGCATAATCGGATAGTCCCTAATAGATGGGTTGGGATGCTTTAGATCGGTCTTTAATCTCAAAACAGCCGTCCCTTCTGACTGTGAAAACATCTCTTTGAATTTATTAATGTTTATTTCACTGGTGGTGTTTCTGCATGAACAAGGTTTTCCCTTCTCCCTTAACTCCTTGAAATCCGACTGGCTGCAACTACATATATAGGCCTTATCCATCTCAATAAGCTGTCTGGCATGCTCATAATATATGGGCAACCGGTTTGACTGAAGCACCTCCTTGTGCCATGAGACCCCCAGCCACCTTAGATCCTCCTTGATCATGTCGTAGGCAGCGACATCAACCCGCCTAGGATCTGTATCCTCCAGCCTTAAAATCAACTCTCCTCCATACCTCTTTGCATATTCATCGTTTAAAACAGCTGCCCGGCTGTGTCCGATATGGAGGGGTCCTGAGGGATTGGGAGCAAACCTTAACACTACTTTCTCTGTTTTTTCTAGATCTGGTAATCCGGCTTTTCTCTTGGTCTTCGTTTCAAATTTGAATCGTGATATCTCTGCTTTTAACTCCCCCTCCGAGAGGGCATTGACCTCTTCTACAACCTCCCCTATGATGGGCAGAATATCACTTATACTCTTTTTTAACTCAGGCTTCTCTGCTAATAACTTACCCAATACCGCTTTCTCGTTGGCCCTTCCATAATCTAGAGCGTTTTTTAGGGCGTTTTTGTAGATAGTTTCTCTCATTAATGAGACCCTATGTATTTCTCCTATTTACAACTTAGCCCTCTGACCGTTTCTTACGAGAAATAGATTCTTGTTGAACTCGTAGCCATAATCCTCAGCAAGCTCTGCATAGGATGATTGCATCTGAAGGTCGCCGTGGCAGGGTATTATGTTCTCAGGATTAACCATTCTCAAGAGGTCCCGGTGGTCTTCTCTGCTAGCGTGTCCTGAGACATGCACATCCTTTATCAGATGGGCGCCCTGGATCCTCAGCTTCGTTTCCAAAGCATATCGATTGGCCACGTTTATTGGGTTCGGTATCACGTCGGCTGAAAATATGACCTGATCCCCCTTGTCAAATGTGTAGTCAAAGCTTTTATTAGCCATCCTCTGCAGCATAGCGTCAGGCTCTCCTTGGTGGCCTGTAACTATGAGCATATATTTTTCCTTACCCTCCTCTGATATCTTCTTGAATGTCTTTTTGACCGCCCTGGGATTCACATAAGTTTCTACGTTTTTGGGTAGCTTGATTATTCCAAGCTTCTCTGCGATACCGCTGTATTTTCCCATGGATCTTCCAAGTAGGATTGGTGTTCGATCCATTAGCTGGGCTATCTGGGTTATGGTATTTATCCTCGATATGTGCGAGGAGAAGGTGGTCAGCACAAGACCTTTTTCCGTATCTGCTTTGATAAGGTTGTCTAAGAGCATTGTTTTAACGATCTTCTCAGATGCGGTTCGTCGTTCCTCCGCTACCCGGGTGCTCTCTACAACCATGCACTTGACTCCCTCTTTTCCCAGCTCTTTTAGTCTCTTATAGTCTGGCTTTTGACCTATTCCTGGGAAGTCGTCAAACTTGAAATCGTTGGCATAAAGTAGTGTGCCATCTGGTCCATGTACAGCTACCAATGATGAGTGTGGAATGCTGTGTGTCACGTGTACAAATTCTACGCTTATCTGAGGGGTAACCTCTGTTGTCTCACCAGGGTTTAAGACCTGAAAATTGTTGAATGTGAACCTTTTGTCAAATTTTTTCTCGCTTTTTAGAAGCTCAATTGTGTATGGGGCGCCTATTATGGGCGCGTTGTATCTTGCCGCCAATCTTGGGGCAGCGCCTATATGGTCCAAGTGTCCGTGTGAGAGTACTATGGCTCTGACCTTACCCTTGACCGAAGAGACATCAGGGATGATGCCTTTCTGCACCATCTCCCCGTTGCTCATGTCACGCATATCTGTATCTTCATGGACCATGACCCTGTCGAGTCGTATGCCCATGTCTATTATTATTGAATCGTTACCGAAGCTTACAACGGTCATGTTTCTTCCAAACTCGTTGTAGCCCCCAACTGCTGTTATGTCCATAAAATAATTCCTCCTTAAAAATGGAAATAGTTATAACTATATACTCAGATTTAATATTAAAAAAATAAGAAATCTATAATTTTGATACCTTTTAACTTCATCAAATAGGACTATAATCCTTGTTTCCGGTTTGCATATTTTTTACAGTCTATGTTTCTGCTCTCCAGCCATTCTTTAGTTTTGCCCGTTATTACTAAGTCAGATCTTCTTAGATCTGCTATCTCCGTGGCTCCGGCCAAGAACATCGCTATCGTTATCTCCTCAATAATCTCTCTTAAATGGTCAATCACTTTCTCCGGGCCTTTTATCGCCTTCTCAAGTAATGGTAAGGCTATTCCGCATGTTGTGGCCCCCAATGCCAATGCTTTAGCGATCTCTACACCATTCCTTATTCCGCCTGTTGATATTATTGGCAGAGACGTGTTTTTGACCGCCTCGACAGTTGAAACTGCAGTGGGTATTCCCCAATCCCAGAACCTCTTTCCTATATTTTTATTCTCTTTTAGCCTGTAATATTCAACCGCCGCAAAGCTGGTGCCGCCCAATCCCCCCACGTCCAAAGCAGAAACACCTGCTTTTTCCAGCGACTTTGCTTCTTCTCGGGCTATTCCCGCTCCAGTTTCTTTGACTATTAGAGGGACGCCCAGGTCGCTTAGTTTCTTTATTTGTGAAAGGCATCCTTTAAAGTCATAGTCTCCCTCGGGTTGCAATGCCTCTTGTGTAGGGTTGAGATGTATTGCCAAAGCGTCGGCTTTTATCATTTCGACAGCTTTTTCTGCCTCTTTGATGGTGTATCCCTTATTGAACTGCACCGCTCCCAGATTCCCTATGAGAAAAGCGCTAGGGGCGTTTTCTCTTGCTATTGAATAAGTGTCTTCTAGTGATTTGTCCTCTATTGCTGCTCTCTGGCTTCCGACCCCCATTGGTATGCCGAGTTTTTCAGCAGCAATTGCCAGGTTTTTGTTTATTTTACCCGTCTTTTTATGGCCCCCGGTCATAGCTGCGATGAGTATTGGCGCACTAAATTTTTGGCCCAATAGCTCTGTTTCAAGATTGATCTCATCTTTGTCGATCTCAGGCAACGCCCTGTGTACTAGGGTTATATCTTCAAATCCGGTCTTTGTCCTGCTCTCTATTGACTCTTTTAATGCTATCTTTATATGTTCGAGTTTTCTGTCTTCTGTCTGCGGCATTTTACCCTCCTTTGACAACTGTGCCTATTACCTCTTTGTCCATCAATGAGTCTTCAAGCCTGCCGGGGATTAGGCCGTTTATCACTATTGACTTTATATCCTCATCTGCTAAATTTATAAGTTCCAATATCTTTCCCTTAATACCGCCTGTAACGTCTCCAGGTGTGCCTTCTAGCTTTGACATTACCCCCCCGCTATTCTCTCTGTTTATCTCTTTTATCAACTCTGCATCTTTAAATTTCTTTGGGTCTTTGTCGTAGATCCCGTCCACATCTGCGCATAGGATAACCCGCTTGGTTTTCATGTATCGTGGGAGATATGAGATTATCTGATCCCCTGAGAGTATGGAGAAGCCTATTTCTTTATCTAAGACTATATCACCATATAATACTGGAACCATCCCCAATCCAACATATCTTTTAATAATTGAGATGTTCATCTCTTCAATCCTCCCGTTTTTACATATTATGTTTGAGGAGGGTTGAACCGCAACCGCTGGGATGTCTTCTGTGACCAATGCCTTTATCACATGAAAGTTGAGCTCATCCATGGCCTTCCGAGTCAGCGCTACACCTTTTAACTGATCTTTACCTTTAAAACCCTCATTAAGACCATATTCGTCAGCTACCGGATGACCGAAAGAACCACCCCCATGTATTATGATAAGATCATCTTTTGTCCCTGCTTTTATCTCATTTGCCAGTCTTTTTAGGACCACTTCTCTTATGGAAAACTTTTTTGTCTTATCTGTTATCAGGCTTCCGCCCAGTTTCAGTATTATCATCTCTCCACCCTAACTCCTTCTGCGCCTATCTCTGTTTTTAATGCATCGTATCCTAGGTCATAGATAAGTTCTATCAATTTTTCTAGATCTTCATGATAACATATCATTGCCCCACCGCCTCCTGCTCCTGAGAGTTTGGATGCGCCGCCAATCTCTTTTATTTCATCGTATATGTGATCTATCTCTTTTATTGAGACACCTAGTTTAATCAATTTTTCTTGGGCTAGGTTTATTATCTTCTTTATTTCTTCTGAATCTTGGTTTCTAAGTGCTTTTCTCATCTCTTGGGTGAGTTTTCCTAGTTTCTTTATGATTGGGTTTCTTATCTCTGGATTGAGTGTGCTGACCAGTTGGACAAGCTCTCCAGTTGTTTTTTCAGGTTCTTTGACATAGACTATTACAAAATTTTCTAGTTTGTACGGGATCTCAGCATTTAAAGGACTAACGATATTTCCATCTTCTTTCTGAAACCAGACAAATCCGCCGTAGCAGCATGCGGAGTTGTCTCCTCCGCTGGGTGTTCCGTGATGGAACTTTTCCATCTCATATGCTATTTTATTTATCTCGTCTTTGTTAAGATGCTTGTCATATGCTTCTGATATCGCCTTTGGAACAGCCACTGACATGGCTGAAGAGGATCCTAGGCCTGCATTGATAGGTATCTTTGAATTGATCTCTAAGGAGATTCCTGATGGAACATTCAATAGCTCAAGGCTTTTTCCCACCGTCAATGCCAATGGGTTTAATGGATCCTCTCTTAGGCTTTGGCTCAATTGAGAAAAATCTCCGTTGGAATAGCAGCTTTTCCATTGCTGGCTCATGTTTTTGGTTAATTCTCTTATCTCTTCTATGTCGAATGTGGCTTTTTCGCCTAGATTGATAGATCCAAGTGAGACCTCCTCTCTTTTTTCGGCTTTTACATACGCTCTCATTCCGATGGCTGCTATTATGGCTGGCTTACCATAAACAACCGCGTGTTCTCCTATAAGATGCACTTTTCCTGGAGCTGAAACTGAAATCATTGTAATCCCTTTCAAGGCGTTTTTTGAAAATAATGTATCAGCCCATTTATACCTTTGGACTCATCCCCTCTGGAACACTATCCCCGCATAGGCTACAACCTGATTTTTATCTCCTGTAATATCTCCGCTGGTCATGTATTTTAGGAGTTTTGCCTTTGTTGCACCAATTTTTTTTGCCGCAGATATGGCGACAGCTATCGGGCCGTAACCGCAAATAGAGATGTTTAGATCATATACTGTGTTTATGAACTTTTTCGCATCCAGATCTAGGATGGCGTTTAATGCCTTCATGTCTTTATATTCTGCGTCTTTGCTGGATTCATAATGTGTAAAATCGCTGCTGGCTACGATCAGGATGTCTTTATTTATATCTGAAAGGCAGTTAGCTATCTCGTCTGCAGTCTCCAGGTCTTGAACGCTCATGACGATAGGCACGAATTTGAAGTCGCCATATATGTATTGTAGGAAAGGTATCTGCACCTCCAAAGAGTGCTCATATCTGTGGGCGGTCTCATCCATATCCACAATGTCGCAGCCGTTCCATATGGAGTCTGCAACGTCTTCATCGATGTTTACGGTCCCTAGAGGTGTGTTCCATGGTTCTTTGGTGGTGGCTATTCCGCTCCCATAACCTGTGTGGTTAGGTCCTAAGATTATGATGGTTTCAGGTTTCTTTTGTCTTGCAAGTTCAAAGTAAACATGAGCGGCAGCTGGACCTGAGTACATGTAACCTGCATGCGGAACCACACATGCGACTATGTCTCTCTCCCCCTTGCCATCTTCTTCTGGCAATTTTCCAGGGCCTAGGTGGTGCAGGAACATTGATTCGATTTGTTTTTTTAATCCTTCTGGCTCTGATTTGTAGAATTGTCCTGCAACCGAAGGACTTCTGACCATGTGATCTCCATTTTTTTGGCTAGTTTTCTCCAAACTCTTCAAGTGAAGGGAAATTTTTGGGCAAAGAACCGTTTTCTTCAAGCATTGTCTTTGACAACAGCCAGTATATTAGGATTAGTGCCTTTTTTCCTTTGTTATTTGTGGGGATGACTATATCCACGCCGCTTGAAGAATTGTCAGTATCACACAGGGCTACTGTCGGTATACCTATGTTGTTGGCTTCCTTTAATGCCTGCTCATCGCCACGGGGATCAGTGACTATCAAAACCTCGGGCTCGATAAATCCTGGAAGATTTGGGTTTGTCAAAGTGCCCGGTATGAATCTGCCTGCAAAGACCTGGGCTCCTGTAAGCTTTGCAAACTTGTTGATGGGGGATTGGCCGTATTGTCTTCTTGATACGACCAGTATTTTCTTGGGATCGAATTTTGCTAGAAACTTAGATGCTGTTCCCAGTTTGTCATTCGTTATTCGTACGTTTAAGACATATAATCCGTCGCTTCTTACTCTGTATATGAAAGGCTTCATATCTGCGTTCTTTGTCTGTGTTCCGATATGAATGCCTGCTGCAAGAAAATTGTCTAATGCAGTCAGTAATTCGTCCATAGTAACTCTCCTTTTATATCGGGAGCTGGGCCATCTTTGTTCTCTGCCCTAGTTCCTCGCTTATCCTTATAAGTTCATTTAACTTCGCTATTCTGCCCCCGCCTACAACGCCTGTCTTGATCAATGGACAGTTAAAGCCCACTGCTAAATGTGCAATGGTCTCATCCACTGTCTCCCCTGAGCGGTGCGACATGACTGGTGTGAGCTTGTGGTTCTTGGTCAGTTTGACTGCCTTGTAGGTATCGGTTAAGGTCCCTATCTGGTTAGGTTTTATCAATACGCTGTTTGTTGACTGAAGTTTTATTCCTTTTTTAATCCTCTTTGTGTCTGTCACATACAGGTCGTCGCCACATATCAGGCAGTTTACCTTGCTCGTTAGCTCTGCAAAACTTTCAAAGTCCTCCTCCATTATCGGATCTTCCACATAATATAGGTTATAAGTATCAATAAGCTCTTTCATGTAATCAACCTGCTCTCCCGAGTCAAGCTCTTTATCCTCTTTGTTGTAAACATATTTTTTCCGTTCCTCATCCCATAACTCGCTCGCTGCTACGTCAGCGCCTGCTCTAACATCTATTCCTGTGTTATTTTTAACACTCTCACAAGCCTCGGTTATGATCTCAAAAGCCTCGTCGTTTCCCAAGCTAACAGCCCAAGCGCCTTCGTCTCCCTTCCCACCTATAAAGCCTTTTACTCTGTCACCTAATATCTGTTTTATGGTTCTGTGTACTTCAGCGTTTGCGAACAATGCTTCAGTAATATTCTTCGCGCCTACTGGAACAACCAAAAACTCTTGTATATCGGTTGCGTTCTTTGCATGAGCTCCGCCTCCGATGACATTTCCCAGGGGATATGGCACCTCGACTGTTAGGTTGCCCCCGAGAAATTGATACAGTGGCAGATCGTATGATGATGCCGCAGCTTTTGCACTGGCAAGTGAAATAGCCACAGTGGCGTTTCCGCCTATGTTTGAAAAGTTGTCGCTTCCATCCAACTCCCTCATCACATCGTCTATTACTTCTTGCTCTTCAGCATCCATGCCGATTAGCTCTGGGATCACAATCTCCTCCAGCTCTATCAAGGATTTTTCTACATCTGAGTCTGGGAAGGCGATTACTTCATGCGCTCCCGTACTGGCACCGCTGGGTGCGCATGCCCTGCCATAGCCCATCCTTGTTATCACGTCCACCTCGATTGTCCAGTCCCCCCTGCTATCAAGGATCTTTCGGGCCTTTATGTCTTCAATTATCGTCGGATTCATTTGCTGTTTCCTCTTCCTCCTTCTCAAACACCGCTCCGAATTCCCTCTTTCGAGGCAGGTTTCTTCTCACAGTCATCGGTATAGCATCTGCGTCCAGTTCCTTTAGAGCTATTACAAGTGGGTCCCTGATATCCTCTGTAATTTTTATTAAAATAGGTGCGCCCATGGATATCTGCAGGGCTCTTGCTCCGATAATTCTTGCTTTTTCAAACCGTGTGAGTTTCATACATTATCCACCTGATTATAATGTTATGGTTCTACTATGATGGGGCCGCCAAGATTTGAACTCGGGTCCGAAGACCCCCAGTCTCCGAGGATGGACCAGGCTACCCTACGGCCCCCTAGTTATCTATGCGGATTTCACTTCGTCAAATTCTATCAGCTCGTCGATGAAATCGACTTGACTTAGAATCATCCTCCTACAACAATACCTCTTAACCCCTAAGGAATCCAGCACTTCAGTGGGTTTTTCTTTCTCTATCCTCTTTCTAAACTCTTCGTATTTATCTGCCACTACCCCTCCACAGCTAAAGCATCTTACTGGAATAATCAAACTTGATCACCTGTATGATTTCTGTTTCTTGGCTCTGGCGCCTTTTCCGCCATATTTTTTGGTCTCTTTTCTCCTTGGATCGCCTTTTATTATTGTTCTGTCGTATTCTATGAATCTATTCTTTAGTTCTTTGTCATTGGAAAACATTACTAAGGCTCGGCCTATTGCTGTGCGAACTGCGTCTGCCTGACCCATGATACCTCCACCGCGAACGTCTATATTGATATCTACGTTGTCTGCAAGGTCTCCTGCCAATATAAGTGGTTCAAGGATCTTCATCCTCGCAGCCTCGGGTTCAAATATCTCAAGGGGCTTTTTGTTTATCCTTATCCTGCCTTTGCCCCTGCTTAATGTTGCTCTCGCGATAGCTGTCTTTCTCTTTCCGCTTGTCTGAATCCGAATCGGTTTTTTCATAATGTCACCTTAAAACTTTGATCCTAGGTATTTACTTACTTCACCGACCTCGATATACTTGGAGACTTCGAGTTTTGATAGATCTAGGCCTTTGATTGTTGTAGTTTTGTCTTCATATTCTTCTGGTATGCCTACATAGACCTTCAGTCTCTTATAGGCATCGCGTCCTCTGGTTGTTTTGTAGGGTATCATGCCTCTTATTGCTCTTCTTAATATGCCGTCTGGTCGTCTGGGGAATTTTGGTCCGAATCTCTGTGGGTTTATGATGCTTCTCCGCTCCATTCTGTGAGCGTATTTCTCTAGGATGGATTTTCGTGATCCGGATATTATGCTTTTTTCTGCGTTTACTATAACTATCTTCTCGCCTTTTAGCAGGTCTTTTGCTACTATTGATGCGAGTCTGCCCATGATCAGGTTTTTGGCGTCTATTACTTTCATTGTGGTTACCTTATGATCCTTATG
>SDBV01004196.1_pt1 | contig 20879 bp, 11 predicted proteins | sample 2277081 | NCBI WGS metagenome assembly SDBV01 (sample SAMN10402039, study PRJNA504765) | marine sediment metagenome | isolation source: marine sediment core GS10_PC15, 223 cmbsf | place: Arctic Ocean: Southern Knipovich Ridge | collected 2010 | reverse complement strand
AACAACAAAACCTTTTGGCTTCTGGGGCGATTTCAAGTCTATACTCGATGAGGACACAAGGAAAACAATGGCAAAAGAACACCGTAATGACTTGCTGGCTTTGCCGTTTACACTTGGCTGGCAAATATCACTTTTCTTATTGCCAATGCTGTTCATAATCGGCAGCATGGAAGCTTTTTGGATTACTCTGTCAATCTTCTGCATATGTCTGGCGGGCATTTATTTCTTCTGGTACCGGAATCTGCCAAAAGACAATTTCTATGCGGACGACAACACAGATAACAGCACTGTTAAGTAAACAATAGAGTTATATTACATACTGGTTTTTAAAATGACACGTTTTATTGATGCAAAAACTTTTTTCCAGACTAACAAGCAATGCACCCCGGATTTGTTAATTCCGACAGATGCAGTCGTTGTCCACCCTCATAATGTTATGCCTCACAACAGTATTAAGATGCATGATTCATGGAAAGGTAAAATTGATTCTATCGGCAGGATGTTCTTCTCTGATTCTGATGATCTTAATGAATACACAACCGGCAAGTGGGATGGCATTGACCATGCAGCAGATATTGAACTAAAGGCAGATGGCCAGCCAATGAAATGTTCTGGCATTAGGCCTTACATGCTCGCAACCGATGGATGGACTGCATACCTTAGAGACCGAAAAGTGATTCCTTCTTTAGAAAACGGCATTGATGCGATCTTGCCTGAAGAACCCTTGGGACATGCATTTACCGGCTACGAAGAAAGCTTCAAGAAACTTTACGAAGAATTTTACGACTGTAAATGGGCCGGCCAGGACTCATCAGCGGCAGCTTTTTACAGAACCGGCTACTTAAAAGCACTACTGTACAACAACCTCGAAACTGAACTATTGAATGTAACCAAAGAATACGGCAAGGCAAACAACAGAGATGTTGATTTCATTGTTCCAATACATTCTATATTCAGCAATGTCGCAAACGGGACTACAGCACCTCTTGGCCTGTCATTAGATACCAAAGGGTGTGACGGTTATGTCGGACAGATATGGACAGGTCCGATCAATTGGTGTCTTTCAAATTATGACTCACCGGTAAAATCTTTCTTTTGCAGTGCATACAATCTTTATGATTATTTCGTTCAGCTGACTGTAGGCTCAGACAAAAAACTCTGGCTACTTGTTGACCCGGTTGAAGATGACCCCAACCATAGCTGGGATGACTTTAGGCAGTGGTATCAACAATGCGCAACAGCAATGCTCTTTATGAAAGATGTTGATTCTTATGAAGTCATGCCCTGGCCGGAAAGAACATTTCTATCAACATCATTTACTCCGGGATTAGATGACTTCGCCGAGAAGAAAACCCCAAAAGACTATATAACTTTAATATTATCAATTACACAAGTTCTTCAGGATATCCCATTGGGCGGCGAGTGGATTGAAAATTGCAAAGAATCTCAAATAGGAATCGCAATTGCAGATAGCTTGATGTGGCAGAAGACAGATGGACCTGTTTTGCAGGGGACATACTCACTCAGAATGCCTCTTTACCAAAAAGGAATCACAGTATCTAACTGCGCGATGGAGAGGTTTACAGAGAAGGAGTATGCCAGCAGATTCAAGGTGCTGATAGTTTCTTTTGAAGACTGGAAACCGTACAAAAAGGAAATGGTAGACTCACTCGTCAACTGGACTTCAAATGGAGGAACTTTGCTGCTGCTTGGAAAAGACGGCGACCAGCTCGATCAGGACAATTCATTCTGGTGGCATCAAGAGGGATTCACATCGCCATTAAAGGCGCTTCTAAAACAGCTAAACTATCAGCAGCACAACAACAGATGGAATTTTGGCACGGGCCATGTGATATACGATCCTGTTTCACCAAGAGACTTTGCCAAACCTGACATCGCTGAAACTAAATACATGGATCTAATCAACGAATCAGCAGAAAAGGCTGAAATAGAATTCTCACAGAAAACAGGTTATTTTGCAATGAGACGTGGCGATTATGTCATCGCCCATGCCGAAACACAGCCTTTTTCTCTTGATGGACATTTCGTTGACATCTTCACGCCAGATCTAAAAATCGTTCATAATATCAAGCTTGAAAAAAAACAAAGCGGTATTTTTAAAGATGCTTCTGAAACGATTGCCAAAAGCAGTACTCCAAAGGTCTTGCACACAACTTTCAGGCTTATCTATGAAGATTTTTCAGGAGGTGTCTTGAAATTTGTTGTCAAAGGCCCGGCCGGGACAGACATCTCAGCAAGAATATATAAAGGAAATCTGAAAGTCACAAATATATCTGCGACCGTTGACAACAACTCTATGGATCTAAGCTGGACTAATGACAATCACAAGACATTTAAACTTACTTGCCCCAACGCCTCCGATGGTGCGACGATAGCTATCAGATTTGATTAAAATATACCTGCAAAAAGTAGCAACAGAACAAAAAGTATTGAGGAATATATATATGATGAATTGGTGTGCTACCCGAAAACTGTGCCAATTAAAGTGAGAGTATAAGCGAATTACTTTTGCTGAAAACGTACACTACAACCTCTATCTTTTAGCCACAAATAATAACTTATTTTTTTTGGAGTATGACCGTGAAAAAAACTTATTTTCATTCATTCTTGATTGGACTTATTATCAGCGCAATTCCGATTGCCTCTGCCAAATCGCCTGTAGTGAAACTGGGTGCACCTCAGTATGACACTGCCTACAACCTGGCAATTTCTGAGATCGAACAAAATATCCGAGATGGTTATTTCGTCGCCGGTCAAGGTTGGGCTCAGCTATGGACACGCGATACATCATACTCCGTCGAGTTAGGTTGCGGGCTGATACATCCGAAGGTTTCCGAAATATCCCTGCGCAAATGTACTGAAGACGTCCCCGGTATCGGCACCTGTTGGTTTCAGGACAAGTGCGGCCATTTTGGCGGATGGCCCAATCTCAGCGACGCCATCGTAGGAGCCCAGGGAGCGTGGTATCTCTTTTGTGTCTCAGGTGACAAAGACTTTTTAGCGTGGGCCTATGACATTACAAAAAACAGTCTCACCCGCGCCGAAAGGGATGCCTACGACAAAACTTCAGGACTCTTTGCCGGCTGTTCCAGCTTCATGGAGTCCAACAGCGGTTACCCCGTCCCTTATCACAATAATGGAAAACTCGTCGGCAAGACAAAAGCACTAAGCACAAACATGCTTCACTATAATGGCTACCGCATGGGAGCTAAAATGGGACAGGCCCTTGGCACCGACCCCGCAGAGGTCAAGCTACTAAATTCTAAGGCGGATCACCTTAGGCATACAATTAGAACCCGCCTCTGGCTGCCCAGCCAAGGCTCTTACTCGTACTTTGAAGACCAGAACCAAAAGCCCGTTGACCGTATGGAAGGCCTGGGCCAGGCGCTCGTGCTGCTGGCACCGGAATTTGAAACCGATGACGACCGGATCAACCGGATCTTTAAGAGCACCTATCGCGACAAACATGGTATTCCATGTCTCTGGCCACGCTGGGATATCAAAAAAAGAGATATCTTCAGTACCTATCATAACGGCCGCATCTGGCCTTTTGTGCAAGGGTACTGGGCTTTGGCGGCAAGCCGTCATAAACAAACAGACGTTTTCGCCGAAGAACTTAACGGCTTGCTATGGCTCTCTCAACGCAAGAACACTTTCGCCGAGTATTATGACTTTGACGGTAAGTTCCCCGATATACGCAGACGACAGCTTTGGAGTTCTGCCGGATATATTAGCATGATCTATCACGGCCTTTTCGGTATGATCCTTGAACCGGATCATATCCGCTTTGCTCCGGTCAAACCCAAAACTCCGTTTGCCGAAACCATTACAATTGAGAATGTAAAGTACAGGAACATGGATATTGCAATTAAGATATCCGGCAGCGGAACTCAAATTCAGCAATTCAAGCTCGATGGCATTGCCCAGAGTAACCCCGTTATCCCTGCCAGCCTCAAGGGGCCACATAAGATAGAAATAACTTTGAAATAATCGCAGAGAACTGTGCGGCCAATGGGCGTTGTAATTGGCTTATTTTATTGCTTCGAATCAAAAGAAGGGGGGCGATAGTTCGCACCCCATGACTTGTTCGGTTCGACCGTCATAGTGAAGTCGATCGTCGTTTTCGGATGCTCGGTTAACTCCTCCACGGTGAGCCAAGTTTGCTGATAGGGGACGCCGTTCAAGGTCATGGCATGGATATAGGGAGCCGTCTGTCCTGCGTTTTTTGCATTCATGATGATCTGTCTGTCGCCATCCAGGTTTAATGTAATACGCGGGAACAGCGGGCCAGTTACGGCGAACCCACCCACACCCGGGATCTCCGGATAGAGACCCATCGCCGCAAACACATACCAGGCCGACATCGCCCCACTGTCATCGTCGCCGGGAATTCCATCAGATTTGTTGGAGAAAGAAGCGTTCATGACCCGACGCATCTGCGACTGGGCTTTCCAGGGGCGTCCCATCCAGTTATATACTGGCACCACACCAAAACAAGGCTCGTTACCGGCCAGATAATAAGGATTTCCGTAATCATAGCCAAATGTGATCTGCGACATTAATTTGTCCAGTCGGGCTTCGGCCGCACGTTCACCCCCGATACCCCGAATGAGTCGGCCTAGATTATGGGGAATCCCCCACGTATAGTGCGTAGACGTACCCTCTTGGCAGCCGTCATTGCTATAGGGGTCAAAAGACTTTTTCCACGTACGATCCTTGTTACGAGCCCACAGGTATTTTTCGGTGGGATGCAGGAGGTTAAAGATGCTCTGAGACCGTTGGAGGAAGTATTCATGATCTTTCTGTTTCCCCACCGCTTTACACATACGCGCGATCGAAAAATCGGCGACAGCATATTCGACATTTTGCGAAACCGCATGTCCAATTCCACAGTTATCCGGATAATACCCATATTTTTTGTAATCCCCAAGATGACTCCAGGTTACATGATTGTTACGCCCCCAATAGCGGTTTTGTTTTCCGGATTCAACCATCACCGCTGTCAATGCATCGACTTCAAAATCCCGAGCCCCAAACGCATAAGCACTGGCAATGAATGGGGCCGCAGGATAACCGGCCATAATTAGGGTTTCGTCATTAAACATGCTCCATAAGGGCAGACCTCCCCCTCCTTTGTAGCGTGTCTGGCGGGATGTTTCCAGGAAGGTTTGGCAGAGATCGCTGGCGGCCTGCGGATACAGAAAGCCCCAGAGCTGGGCCTGAGTGCGATAGGTGTCCCACCCGGAAAATGTTGCGTAGGTATGGTGTCCGGGACGTACTTTGTGGATCTGGTTGTCCATGCCCATGTACTGTCCGTTGACATCATCGAAAATATTGGGCATCAAAAGTGAGTGGTACAAAGCTGTGTAAAAAAGTGTCCTTTCATCTTTCGTGCCTCCTTCTATTTGAACTTTGCCCAGTGTCTTGTCCCAATCGGCTCTGGCTGCGGCCTTTACGACGTCAAAATCCCAACCCGGAATTTCAGCCTGCAGGTTTTGCTGTGCATTGGCCTGGCTAACGTAAGAGACCGCTGTTTTCATGGTAACGATTTGCGGAGCCGCTCCCTCGAAACTGATGTAAGCGGCAATATCATTACCTTTGACCTCAGTCGCTCCGGAATGTTTTGTATCGCCCTGCCAAGTACCGAAGTCCTTAAATGGCGTATCAAAGACCGCTGTGTAATGAATGACGTAATCATTGGTTGTGACATGGCAAAATCCGCCGCCCTTGATCCAGCCGGAAATGGTACGCTGTTCGGGATCAATTACGATATGTCCGTCACGCAACCCATTTGCACTAGCCGTGGGATTAAATATGACATGGGCCGCCGCTTTTGTCGCATAGCGAAATTGCCCGATACCGCTACGTACAGCAGCCGTTAGTTCCACGTCAACTCCATACCGATCCAGCATTACGGCGTAATACCCCGGCGAGGCATTTTCCTTTTCATGCGAATAAACGGAGCTGTAGCTATTTTTATTTGTTACCGGTGAGGACTTCAGTAAACCCGTAACTGGCATAAAAGGTAGTTCGCAAGTCGCCGCGCATCCCACACCGCTGAGGTGTACCAAGCCAAATCCATTGATTTTATCACACGTGTAATGATAACCACTTCCGTGGTTACTGACTTCCGTATGTGGACTGAAAGACAGCATCCCAAATGGCATCTGGGCTCCTGGATAAGTTGATCCAGATCCACGCACCGTGCCGATGAAAGGATTAACATAGCTAGTCGGAGCCGGCGTGGAAACCACACCTTCCGAAGCACTCCAGGCCAACGGATCCGTCATTGTGAATAACAGCATTATTCCCAACGCGATACGAACTCTAGTGAGTTTTGGCATGACATACATCCCTTCTTAACACTTCAGTTAATTGGATTACTCAAACTGACTAATTTATAGCCGTCATATATCCCCCAAACAGGAATAGGTACTTTACTGTATATCTTTAGCTTAATACCGATACATTGGCATTTTTCATTAGAAATCGTTTGGCTCCGTTTCCACCATACTACTGCTTATTTTTTTCCTGTCAAAGATTGTTTTGGCTTTTAATTCAGTACGCGGTTATGGGCTCAGTGAATATGAAGTAATGATCATCGCTGGCCACGCCTCGTTTGAGACAAATCGCAAGTATCACAAGGCATGAATTATTTTTGCCAGCGAGTTCTAAAAGAGGTGCAATGATTTCTTAATTTCTTCATTAACCTTGAAATATTTTGTACACTTTTAATTTCTAATATCTTTTTCAGTTTTATTTGCCTAATTGGATCATTGAGGTTCAGGCCCATACCCCAAATATTAGGATTGAATTCGAAAATACGCTTTTTGTTTTCTTGCTTTTTACATAATTTCAAGAAACTTTCTAATGTCATCGGTTGCCAATTTTTATGAAGAGCATTTCGTTTAGTTTCTACTAATATGGTTTTTAACCACTCAATATCTGGAAGTTCATTGACAATTTTTCCCACTGCGTTAAACGAATCGATTGTCCCAAGATTTTCAAGCACCCGTAATAAACTATCTCTTAAGCGGGCAATCATATCACGTCTACTGGAAGAAAAAGCACCGTCATGTTGTGGGTCTTCTGAATGGGGAAACTGTTTCACAAGCCAAATATAAAGGTCTGCTATCGCATCCTCATTAAGTTTTTGTGAAAGAACATCCGCTTGCCTGTAAGAATTAAAGTACGAATATTGCAACATGAATTCACGGCCAAAATCTGTCTTGTCTTGCATTGCAGGCCAAACGATATCCCAACTGGAATCTTCTGTATCTTCTGCCAAAACAATAGCAGCTTCACAAATTTTCTTGCGTTCTTCCGAACAATCCGGCCATGGATGCTGTACGAATGATTTTGCATATTCTATTGATGGCTGATGGGATTGTTTGATAAGTACTGAAAGAAGACTTTTAAATGAATTATGCTGTCCTGTTGTAATATAAGGCTGTTGGACTTTTTCGAGAACAGCGTCACATAAATGCTCATCCCAGCAAAGTTCCAATTTTTCATGAACTGATATTGAACTTGCATAGGCATTTTCGGCATCCATTAGTAATTGCAAAGAAAAGATAAATTCTTTAGGTTTTTTTTGATAAGCCTCCTTTGCAAGTTCATAGCATATTTGCCTGTTATCATCATCAAAATGAGGTGCACCAAGCAGTGCAGGCGTCCATTTACGCCATGTTTCTTGAGATATTTCATTGAACTTATCTGGGGAAGCTTTTTTGAGTAAACCAAATGCTTTATTTGATGCAATATCCTGACGGCTCCAACTGTCTGGCTTTCTGATCCATTTAAAAGGATCACAAGGTTTTTGTCTAAGAAATCCTTCTGCGCAATTTAAAATTCTTTGCTTGCTTGCTTGATCTGCTTTTTGCCAGCCGGGCTGAATTGAAATATCTAAGCTATGACTATTTTTATAAGTCTTACTTGTGTCTTCTAAAGTAATATCTCTGCAAATACCATACCAAGCATCTATGCTACCTGATTCATATTGTTCAATCCAATGCAATATTCTGTCTGTAGGTAGCCATTCTAATTTTTCAGGTTTTCGTTCATTCTTCTCCTGTCTTATTTTTGCATCATAATAATATCCTTTCAGTTTTATAGCACGTTCAGAATCAAGTTCCATCGGTTCAAGCCCTAATGTTGTTCTTAATGTTTTAGAGCAGACTGCAGCATCAACTATTAATTTGCAATGTTCAGCATTATTAATATTGTATACGTAGCTAACGAGTCTTGACCAACGACTTGCTGTTTCTTCTGAATCCGCATTTTGCACTTTGCTCAGTAGCCATTGCAGGTCATCTTCGATTATAAGCCTCGGGGTATCGTAGGTCAGCCCATGGCAATATTTATCAAAGTCGTTGTCTTGAATGAGAATTTTTTCAACAAGCACATGCCTTTTATTTGCATCATTGAACAAGGCGTCATTTTTTGTAATCGTTTCAGATTCATGTATAATACCCCTATATTCGGTTAAATATCTTTGACATACTCTGGATGCAGGCTCAATAACATCTGGGTGTTCAATATTCTCATATGCAAGAACCATTATGTCGTCAGCAAGCCCTTGCAAAATATACGGCAACTTCTTGCTATTAATTAGCCTTTCGAGCCATTCTAAAGCATAAGGAATATCTGTTGTCTTTAGATTTTCGATAAGGTCAGTTAGCAGAAACCCCTGATAAGAGCCATGAAACATTTCCCTTTTCGGCAAAGTAAGATTCTCAAACAAGGTTTTGGCATCAATAACATCTGGCCATAAAGCACGAAGGGCATTTCCTTTAAGTTGATCATCTGGGTCTTCACCAGCAGTTCCAAAGAAAAGTGGAAACAGTTTTTTTCGTGTAATTTCATTTCCAACATGTTGGATGGCATGGGAGGCTGCATCTCTAACATTAATATCCTCAGATAGATCAAGAGAAATATCTACAAGTAAATCTTGCAACTCTTCAAGTTCGCAGCTTTCTGCAATATGGATAACGTCATATCTGAGGCGCCAACCAAGAGTTTTATCTTCTATATACGACTTAAGCTGTTCAGGCAATCCAGGATGCTTTAATTTGTAATAGGTTTTGTATAGACTCCAATCACGAGTGTTAATCTTACCATTTTTTAACATATCAAGCATTGAATCAACAATAATTGACTTGTCGTCATCGGAATAAAATTCAGAGTCACCTCTAAGCAAAATCTGAGGGTCTGTGGATGCGATGCTTTTTATGACATTTTTATTCATACTTGCAAGCCATGATGCGGTTTCATAAAGTTGCGGTACAACATTCTTGTCTGCATCAAGCGAATAAAATAACAAACTCTCGATTTGTTTTGTTTTAAATCTTCCTATTACATAATTAGCAGCTAAAAATTCTGCATAGGTCTGGTGTGCAAAACCAAATTTTTGCGATCCTCTGCTAGTAAACAGCCCTGTGCCAAGAACTTCTTTAATGTTATCTTCTGTAATTGAATTGTTATTTCCAATAAACTCAGAAACCGTCATCACATCAGGATTTTTTTGAATAGTCATAGTACCTGCATAGATGGTTAGTTTTCTGCAAAAAATGGAAACCGCAGCCAGTTTGCCAGCTAATGCAAATCTTTGAGCAACAGACATCGCTCCAGTGCCACCTGTTTTTTTCAAATCTTGGCGATTAGAATTTGATTCTTCACAAAGTTTGTTACAGCCAAAGTCATACAATTCTATTTTAGATGATGGTAACTTACCGTCCTGTTTGTAGCTATCAATAAGGAATTCCAGCGTTACAGGTTTTATGGCCAAAGGTACAACTTCTATTTTCATCAATGCGTCAATAAATGGATTTTGAGCAAAGCCGTTATCTTTAGCCGCAACTTCAACATCTTTGCGACGCAAGGGTGCTAATTCAAATATGCCGTAATTTTCTTTCCTCCAAAATGAAGGCAGCGACTCTTCCAGAACATTTGGCCAGTCAGCTGTTCTGCATGTAATCCGGAGATGCAAACGTGGTAGATGGCATTTAACTTTTTCAAGTTGTTTTTTTATGACCATCGCTAATTGCGGTATTTTAATTTTGCATTCATCAAGACTATCTAAGAAAAGATGCAGATTATGATCTCCTTCTTTCCAATTCGAAAATTCGTGAGAATTGAATATTTCTTCAATCAACCTGCTTTCAATGCCATATTCGCTAAGATCGAAAAAAAGTGATTTGTCAGCAACATCATTTAGCTGTACTTCTAAGCGGTGATATTCGTCGTTAATTGCGGTTGATTTTCCGATACCAGGCTCACCCAACAAGACAAGGCACTGCTTAGATGAGATGTTATCAAAAGGAACAACATCAGATTTCGTATACTTGTAATAATCACTTTCAGGATCAGACAAGAAGCCATTATCAGATAGATCTATTACCCCACCATCTCGCGGGCACCAAAATCGTTTCCATTGATATTTAAGCTTATTCAAATCTACCCTTCTGTTTTAAGTAAAACACCACTAGAATCCTAACCCCAACCCTCCCTTTTTTCAATCATTTTCTTCATGCCGTCAGAGCGTAATTAAATAGACCAGGCGCAACTAAAGACCCCGCGGGTCTTTTTGGGACAATAGGCAATTTACAAGAGTTTCCCTTCATTCCTTCAAGCCCGCTTCTTTCCGCCATGATCTAACCCAGCAGCAAACTCAGACGAGAATGGATCACCAAAAATTCGTCGGAGTCGCGTTTGCTGCGGCACAATTACAACTCCAAACCCCGAACCCCCAACTTATTAATGCCCATTAACTCTACAAACATTCCCGACCCCCAAGCTCTAGTCCGCCCTTTTAGCCCAACAACCCACTATTAGTAGTTTTTTCCTACTCACGTTTTTTGCAATTGGTGCGCGCAAAGTGCGCTGTGGTGCGCTGTGGTGCGCGCATTTGTATTTTTTTTCCACTTTTTGCATAAAAAACGCGCGTTTTTCATAAGTTCTTTCTGTCATTTTTCCCGCAATAAAACGACTCCTCTTTACCACTTCTAACAATTTACCGGCCCTCACGGCCCCGTCACGGCCGTTTTGAAGACACCCCGCCTCTCATAATGCGCCTCTCACTCCCCCCAAACCCAAAAATGCGCGCATTTCCATATTGTTTTTTTTATTGAGATAGATACTTCCCGGCAATGCGGAATAGGTTGTTTTTTTGCTTGATCTTGCTGTGCGTTTTTTGGGTGTTGCCATGACATCTTCCTTTAATATAACAGTACTACGAGTTCTATTTCACTCGCAAGAGTTATATTCAAAGTTATACGCCATAAAAAACATGACAAGCCAAAAAAATAAACCGCCGTAAACTTAGTGTTTACAACGACTTACAAATAGCGGGGGCTGGATTCGAACCAACGACCTCCGGGTTACGAGACGAAGGCCACAAAAAACGCGTAAACTCTTAAATCAATTACACTTATGGTTTTAGACTGAAATCTTAAAGCGGAAAAACGTGGAAAAATGCGGAAAATCGCGCCCTACCGGCACGCCTAAACACGCCCCCGGCAAGCGTAAAAATGGGGCCAGTTTTAAGTTGGCTAACTTTATTTTACAGTACAGCCAATAGCAGTAATAAAATTCACGTAAGTGCTATTATTGCCTTAACGGATCATCATAAATTCTTTCGGACATCCGCGATCATCTCAATAACCTGAGCTACTTTTTGTGTGATCCCGACGAAGTTCTCAGCCGCAACAAGGTCCTTACTGATGAGCTTAGACCCGATCCCGGCACAGGCGATCCCAGCGGCGAACCATTGAGTCAGGCTTTCTTTTGTCGGCAACACTCCGCCGGTCGGCATCAATTCCGTCCAGGGCATGGGACCTTTTACAGCTTTAACAAATCCCGGCCCGCCAACCTGCCCAGCGGGGAATATCTTACAAATGTCTACTCCCAGACAATGCGCATTATGAATTTCCGTAACCGTTCCGCAACCCGGCGAATAGGGTATTTTTCGGCTGTTACAAACTTTGGCTGTCTCTTCATCCAGCACGGGACCAACGACAAAGTCAGCGCCCGCGCTAATATACATCGCCGCCGTCGAAGCGTCACAGATCGAACCGACGCCAAGGATAATCTCGTTACGCTCAGCGTCTCGGTATTCTGCTAACTGCGTAAAAACATCGATCGCCCTGTCACCGCGATTGGTAAATTCGATCACATTGGCTCCGCCGTCAGCACAAGCGGCAGCAATGTTTTTTGCAACGTCAAACTCAGGGTTGTAAAACACCGGAACCAGACCGATTCTTTTCATTGCCGAGAGCGTTTCTAAACGTCTGTGTCGAGCCATTTTAATATCCTTTACTATTTTCTGTTTTCGATTGTTTATCGCGCGATCCGCGCGGTCCTGCCCTTTACGATACGTTCGACTTCCTTTAAGTTTGCCGTTGTGGCATCCCCTGCCGTTGTCATCGCCAGCGCCCCATGGGCGGCGCCATAATTGACCGCCTCACCCGGCCCCTTGCCTTCCATCAATGCATAGATCAAACCGGAAGCAAAGCTATCCCCCCCGCCGACACGATCAAGGATTTCCAGGTCCTGTCGTAACACCGCATCATAAAACTCTCCGTCCGCATACATAACCGCACCCCAGTCATTCTTAGTGGCGGTTTTAGCATTTCGAAGCGTCGTGGCAACAACCTTAAAATTCGGGAATTCCTTAACAACTTCTAAGATCATTTTTTTGAAGTTCGTCGGGTCCAGCTTTGAACAGCCATCGTCCAGTCCTTCGACCTGGAACCCCAGCGAAGCCGAAAAATCTTCCTCATTACCGATCATCACATCCACCAGCGGAGCGATCGCCCGGTTAACTTCCATGGCCTTGTCTTTGCCGCCAATGTCCTTCCACAGTGACTCGCGATAGTTCAGGTCGTATGAGATTATCGTACCGTGTTTTTTGGCGATGGTCATCGCTTCGATCACCACCTCCGGCGTAGTTTCGGACAGCCCCGCGAAAATGCCGCCGGTATGGAACCAGCGCACGCCATCGACACCGAAGATGGTTTCCCAGTCGATATCGCCTTTTTTGATTTGCGACGCGGCGCTGTTGCCCCGATCAGAACACCCTACTGCTGCACGAACACCAAACCCACGCTCGGTAAAGTTTAGTCCGACACGGCTCTTTCGACCAATACCGTCAAAAGGAACCCATCTGATATATTCCCGGCAGACGCCGCCCTGATACAGCAAGTCCTCAAGCAAGCGACCAACGGGATTATCCACGATCGCCGTCACCACCGCCGCACGCTTGCCAAAGCATCGTTTCAGGCCGCGAGCCACATTATATTCGCCGCCGCCTTCCCACACCTTAAAGTGGCGCGTCGTGTGTATCCGCCCTTCGCCCGGGTCAAGCCGCAGCATGATCTCGCCCAGCGACAAAATATCGTATTTGCATTTTGATTCAGCTTTTAATTTTAAGCTATTCATATTTCACCTCTCAATTGATCAGTTCCTATCGTGCCAGCCATCCGCCGTCGACGGCGATGGTATATCCCTGCATATAATCAGCCGCTGCCGAAGCAAGAAAGACCGCAACGCCTTGTAAGTCCTCCGGCGTCCCCCAACGTCCGGCAGGGATACGGTCAAGGATCGCCTTGTTCCGAGCCTTATCTTCACGAAGCGCCTTGGTATTATCAGTCGCCATATACCCCGGCGCGATCGCGTTGACGTTAATATTATGCGCACCAAGCTCGTTAGCCAGCAGACGGGTCAGCCCCATCACAGCACTTTTCGAAGCCGTATACGAAGGTACAAAAATACCGCCCTGAAAACTGAGCATCGAAGCGGTGTTAACGATCTTGCCGCCGCGACCCTGTTCGATCATTTGCTTGCCCACAGCCTGGCTAAGGAAAAACAGTGTACGAATATTAATATTCATCACGTCGTCCCAATCCTTTTCGCTGAACTCGGTGATCGGGGCCCGACGAATAATACCCGCGTTATTAAACAGAATATCAATGCCGCCCATTTCTTCAACCGCAGCACTGACGATCGCGTCGACCGATTCTTTTTTGCTAAGATCAGCGGTAATAGCTATGCATTTTCTGCCTAAAGCTTCTATTCTTTTCTTGCTCTCTGTCATATCCAAAATATCGACTAATGCAATATCGGCGCCTGCCTCTGCAAGTCCAACTGCCATACCCTGCCCAAGCCCGCATGCCCCGCCGGTCACGATAGCGACTTTGCCGTCCAGTTTAAATTGATCCAATATCATAATGATCCCCTGTTATTTTATATCTTCGATTTTCAAATGGTCCATATCGTCAAACGCCTGGTTCTCACCGCCCATACCCCAGCAGAAAGTATATGCCCCGGTCCCAACACCGGAATGGATCGACCAGCTTGGCGAGATCACCGCCTGGGCGCCTGCGACAACAATATGACGAGTCTCTTCGGGTTTGCCCATCAAATGAAACACCCGCGCCTCGGCCGGCACATCAAAATACATATAAACCTCCATACGCCTCTGGTGCGTATGTGCAGGCATAGTATTCCACACACAACCCGGCTCCATGATAGTAAAGCCCATTACAAGCTGGCAGCTTTTGACGCCGTCGGGATGGATACACTTGTAGATCGTGCGTTTATTCGACGCTTCGACCGAACCCAATTGAACCGGCTCGGCCTGTTCGACCTGAACATGCGACGTCGGATACTCGGCATGCGCCGGATAGCTAAGCAGATAATACTTCGCCGGACTGCCCTTATCGTCACTGGCAAAACTAATGTCCTTAGAGCCGCGCCCAACGTACAGACAATCCTTATTAGCCATCACATAGGTTTGCCCGTCAACGATAACGTTGCCGGCACCGCCGATGTTCAAAACACCAAGCTCACGTCGCTGACAAAAATAATCGGCTCGCAGTTCGTCTGCTGAGGTTAACGATAAAGTTTGACCGACGGGAACAGCCGAGCCGACGATCGCCCGATCAACATCGGAATAAACCATTTCAATTACGTCCGGCTGAAACAACGACTCGATCAAAAAATTATCTCGAACTTCCTGCGTCGTCATCCTGCAAAACCGAACCGGGTCGGGTGAATATCTTACTTGCATGTAACCATTCCTTTTCTAAAATATATTATTGAGTTACTATTATATTCATTTTGCGCAATGCACAAGCCATTTTTCGTGCAACGCCTTCAATTCATTAACTACTTCAGGATATTTGGCAGAAATATCCGTTGTTTCGGTCTTGTCCTTTTCCATGTCAAACAGTTCCCATTTATTTCCCCAGGCAACAAGTTTCCATTTACCTTTCAACACAGCCTTGCCCCTGGACCACTGCCAGAAAAGCGGGGCCTTGCGCCGAGCGGCTTTACCCTTGAGTACCGGAACCAGACTTTCGCCTTCGTAGGGAGTGATGGCCTGTCCCTTGTGTGTCTTTGGATAAGAGGCACCGGAGACCTCCATCAGAGTCGGCATGATATCAATGAAGTGGCCCGTATGATCCGTGACGGTTCCCGGTTTTTTGATAACACCCGGCCACCATGCGATCAGCGGGGTGCAGATGCCGCCTTGGTGGCTGTGGTTTTTGAAGTACCGATACGGCGTGTTGCTGGCATTGGCCCAGTTTCCTCCGAGTGATGTCCATCGAGTCATGCTGCCGATGGCGCCGGAGTTGGTCTTGCCCTTTGCACGCTCAGCGGAACATCCGTTGTCAGAGGCGAACAGGATGAGTGTGTTTTTTTCTTTGCCGAGTTCCTTAAGTTTGTCCAGCAGCTTGCCAATGTTCCGGTCCATACAGTCGACCATCGCCGCGTAGACAGCCATCTTCCTGGATTCGACTTTCTTTTGTTCATCGCTCAACGCGTCCCAGTCCTTATATGTAGGCTTAGACAGCGGCATTGAGTCATCGATCAGACCAAGCTTGATCTGGCGCCGATAGCGCTGCTTACGCAGTACCTCCCAGCCGGCTTTATATCTATCCTCATATTTTTTAATATCTTTCGGCCAGGCTTGCAATGGATCGTGCGGCGCATTAAAGGCCAGATAAAGGAAGAAAGGCTTTTCTTCATTCTTGTACTCATCGAGATATCCGATGGCATGTTTTGCAAAGTAATCCGTTGTATAAAAATCCTTTTCCTTTGGTGTGTATCCAATGAAGGTCTTGTCGTCGATGCACCAGGCGCGTTTGCCCGGTCTCTTCTGGGAGGGGATACCTTCACCCGGCCGTTGCTTGCCGGGGTTGAAATAGTTGCAGGCTCCGTCGCGAAGCCCGTAGTACCTATCGAAACCCTGATCGTATAAACTGTCGAGGCTGTGATGCTTCCCCGACGCCAAAGTCCGGTAGCCACCCCCGCGAAGTACATCGCCAAGGGTAACACAGTTTTTGGTGAAATGCACCGGCCGCTTATCCATACCGCATTGCTGAGCATACAGACCGGTAAGCAGGCACGCACGGGATGGCATACATTTAGCTGTGTTATGGAATTGCGTGAAACGAATACCGTTGGTTGCCAGGCGGTCAAGATTAGGCGTTACTATTTCGCTGCCGTAGCATCCGAGATCGGACCACCCCATATCATCTGCGAGGATAAATATAATATTCGGTTTTTTACCGGGCACTCTATGAGCGATTTCCAGACAGCCGGGCACCAGCGATGCCAAAGCACCTAATGCGCCTGCCTTTAGAAAATCTCTTCGTTTCACTATCATCGCTCCTTGATATCGTTACAGAGAACAAACATTATAGAACCCAATTATTTCATTCTTCCGGGCGGGCGCCTGTTTTTCTCAAAATCTGATAAAAATTTATCAGCCATGCTTTTGATTTTGGCAGCAACTTCAGGATAATCGGAACTGACATCCTTTGTTTCTGCCAGATCATTTTCGAGATCGAAAAGTGTTCCAGCCGCAACTTGTCTTTTTTTAACCACCTTGGCATTTGTTCCTTTAGATGCTTCTTCCTTTATGAATAACTTCCACTTCTTATACCTGAAAGCAAAAACTCCGCCTCCATCAAAATAGGCAAAGGTTTCTCGAGGCGGGTTGCCCCCGGTTTGACCAAACATACAGGATGAAATATCAACACCGTCAATAACACGGTCATCCGGAACTTTCGCACCAGCCAATCCGCAGAATGTCGGAAGCATATCAATAATACCGATTAGATCATGACACGTACTGCCCGGCTTAATTTTGCCCGGCCAGCGTGCTACAAATGGTGTACGTGTACCGCCTTCAAATGTAGTCCATTTGCCATCTCTCAAGGGACCTGACTTGCCGCCGGACTCTGCTTTTAGGCCCTTAAGCTGCGGGCCATTGTCCGAACAGAAGATGACCAGCGTGTTCCTTGTCAAATTAAGTTTGTCAATGGTTTTCAGCACTTCACCAACACTGAAATCCATTTCCTCAACACAATCACCATACAAGCCTCGCCCGGATTTACCCTTAAAACCCGCCGAAGGACGAAGCGGAATGTGTGGCAGAAAATGAGCGAAATAGAGAAAGAAAGGTTTATCTTTATTCTCATTGATAAATTCAACGGCACCTGCGGTATAGAGTTCTGTATCGGTTACATTTTGAGCTTTCCTGTTCTGCAGTTTTCCGTTCTTATAATAAACATATTTGGAAGGATATTTTTTCTTCCCGCTTTCGAAGAAGTCATAGCCGTCCCTTTCAAGCTTTTCGGTATCTACAGCACTGGCTCTAAAAAGCGAATGATCAAACCCGTGATTGCCAGGCCAAAACGGTTCCCATTCGCCAAGATGCCACTTCCCAACCATCCCGGTTCGATACCCCTGTGTCTTAAGCAACTCGGGAATCAGCATCTCATTTTTATTGATACCCCACTTATCATCCAGGTATATAACACGATTTACACCCACTCGGTTACCATAACATCCTGTCAAAAAGGCCGCCCTGGAAGGTGAACAGCGAGGATGAACGTGGAAGTCCGTAAACTTCATACCTTGATCGGCAATACTATCGACAGCCGGCGTATTGATATCAGTTGCTCCATAGCAACCAAGATCCCCATACCCCATATCGTCTGCCATAATAAAAACAATATTCGGTTTTTTAGCGGGCTCTCTAAAAGCGTTTTCCCGACAGCCGGGCACCAGCGATGCCAAAGCACCTAATGCGCCTGCCTTTAAAAAATCTCTTCGTTTCATTATTGCCTCTCCTTAATATCATTACATATTAACCGGGATTCACCAAATAACATCGGGCAAGATCGTCCTTTGCTTTTTAGTCGGCAAACTCCACGCTCACCGGATTATCAACACGTATCTTATAATTTTTCAGATACTCCTGCCATTTCTCAAAACTATCAAACTCTTTAACCGCATCCCAGCACGTACCTGTATAATAAACAAACGGCTCATCAATACTTCCACTTACGACCTGCATCAGATGACGGTCCACCTCGGCAATACGAGTATCATGATCGTTCGCAAACACGGTCCCGCAGCCCAGCATGCCATTGTCCCCGGCCTTTTGCCAATAACCGGCAATACCGGTACCGACAAACTTACTCTTGCTCCCACGCAAAACAATACCGCTGCCGACCGTAAGACGACTAATATCGTCACTGCTGTACTTGCACTCGAACTTAGAAAGGCTGCTCCCGAGATCGATCGTAACACGCTTAACCTCGCTAACACTTGCGCCGCCGACCTTCCATGGATTATACTTGAGCTCAAAGATCGAACGAATAGGACCGTCTGCAATAACCTTCCACTCTGCATAGTTTCTGCCCATAACGACCTTCTTACCGTCAGCCAAAGGTGCCATCCCGCCGCAACCAAGCGTAGGACCAACCGAATAAAAATCACCGCCCTTGCCATGATTCGCGTGGTAATTACCGCTAACTAACATCTTATCGAACACCAACTCCGGCACATTCTTACTCCACGCATCGATACCGCAGCTAAGCAATTCAACTTCCAACGCGGTACCGTACATACGAAAAACAACTTTGTCATTTTCCCACGCAAAGTCATCTTTACGCTCAGGAACAAAACGGCAAAACGTTGTAAGCTTAGACTTAGGGCTAATTGTCCCGGCAGGCTGTTTCATTACCCAGAAATATTTCTTCTCACCCGACGCCATATCCGTCTGAAAAAGCAGTTCAGACACTTCATCGCCTTTAACTACCTGCGTTACCAACAGGCGATTGGTCTTAAGATCGAACACCGCAACATTGTCTTTTGTCAAACCCGCAACAGCCTTCTTTGCATCTTCCCAATCAACACTTACCGTCTCGCTGTCTCTAAATATCGTAGCTGGGTTGGTAACTGTAACTCTTTTAACCGGCGCCCCTTTTCGAAGCGCGATCTTATACACTTCGCTTCCAGCCAGCAGGAAAGAACCAACACCGTATATCTCCGTCTGATCGGCAGTGACATGCCGCGGATCGGCTCCGATCGGCTGAACAAATCCCAGCTTGCCGTCCAGATGAACACAGTCAACCAACCCTGTCCACGCCTTCATCACCGCGGGAAGATATTTTGCTTCATCCAGCAAGCCGTGGTTGATGCCCCAAGCCAAACCGTAACAATAAAAACCGCTGCCGCTGGCTTCCTTGGACGGGAAATTCACTGGATCAAGCAAACTCGAATGCCACAGACCCTCTGCCGGCTGGATCGCAAGGATCTTCGCAGCCATCTGTTTGTACAGTTTCTCATACCTTGGACGATCCGGATGGTCCTCCGGCAGTTCTTCCAGCACCTTGACATAACCGCCGATCACCCAGCCGTTACCGCGCGACCAGAAGACCTTCTTACCATTGGCTTCACGCTTGGCAAAATACCGGTCATCCCGGAAATACAAATGTTCTTTAGTGTCATACAGATAGTCCGTCGTCGCCCACCACTCCTTGTTCATATAATCCAGATACTTCGTTTCCCCCGTAATGCGTGCAAGTTTCGCCCACACCGGCGGTGCCATAAACAAAGCGTCGCACCAATTATAACGCTTCTTGTGCTCGCGTTTATCATGGGTAAGCGGGGTATCGGGCTGATTGGCCAAAATCCAATCAAACCGCTGCTGGATCCCGGCGATCATTTTGGGATCCTGATATTTTTTATACAGCTCGATATACATCTGCCCCACCGCATGATCGTCCGCATGATATTTTCGTTTGTGCGGCTGCCAGTTGTTCTTTTCACCAAAACCCAGTAAAGCATCGTAATATGTATCGCTGTCAGCCATCTGCGCCCAGGCCGTCATCCCCGCAAACAGCGCGGCATGCGTCCAGTCCGCTGTGTGATGCTTGCTGGGGTTAGCCAACTGCCAGTCGGCGACTTTCGCCATAACGGTTTTGATCTGCCCCGGCTGCATCTCTTCCGGTAGGGAATTGGTTTTCTGCGTCTCGACGCATCCGCACATAAAAACAGCTTGTATCATAAAAACGATTAACAGTTTTTTTCCCATCTGAACATCCCTTTCAATTCGGTTATGCAATATATCCTAATTTTGCAGAAAGTCCCTTAGCAGCCTTCTTGACATACATCCAAATATCAGCTTTCTTTTGATCGTTAGATTGTGTCGCAGGCCCCGTCACACCAATCGCAGCGACCACCTGTCCAGAGCTATCTCGCACCGGTGAAGCAAGACACCAGAGACCCTCATTATATTCGTGATCATCAATTGCGAAACCATTCTTTTTAACTCTTTCGATCTCTTTTTTACTAAATTAAGGATACGGGATGTCCCTTCGGTCCATTTTGTGCGTTTTTTTGTTCATAATTGTGTTTTTTTTGCGCTTTTTTGTTCGTTTTTGCGTTTTTTGGTCATCGTTTTTAGGCTTTAAACGCGGCTTTCCTTGTTTTTGGCCCAATAATGGGGGCGTTTTTTAAAAACACGTTTTTTTATTGTCTATTTTCAATTTTCAAAGATC
>SDBV01004195.1_pt1 | contig 20880 bp, 18 predicted proteins | sample 2277081 | NCBI WGS metagenome assembly SDBV01 (sample SAMN10402039, study PRJNA504765) | marine sediment metagenome | isolation source: marine sediment core GS10_PC15, 223 cmbsf | place: Arctic Ocean: Southern Knipovich Ridge | collected 2010 | reverse complement strand
CTTCCGGATAAGGTCGCGAAGTTCCGCTGCCCTGGTCGACGTTTCGTCCACCGGGTAATTGATAGCCTCGAACAGATGCCGCGCGTCGACTAGCAACGCGGCGACGTCGCCCATATCGGAGGCAAGGTCTTCGAGGCCGTCGTCTTCACGGATACGAGACATCCGCTCCTGGCCCTCCTGGCTCTTTCTCAACGCCAGTTCGCCCGCGTTCAGGGCATCTGTGCGCACGCCCTCGGCCTCTTCTATGATCGACGTAAACTTCTCGCGCCGCGCCGCGCCCTTTCGCTCCGCCTGCCAGATCGTCTCTGACGAGTCCAGGGCATCGACGTACACGACGGCGGTGTCGAACATCTCCTGGGTCGCGCCCACGGCGGTCAGCGCGTCCTTGTGCTCGACGCATCCCATATTCGCGGTCTTCGCCTCCCGAAGAAATACGTCGACCGGTATGTCCGGCTCCTTTACCGCGTCGGTCGGCAGGGCCGAGGCGATCGGCAGAACCTCCGCGACCACCTTCCGGTGATCCTCGACCGAACGCCTGGTTTCACTTTCTTTTCCCATATTCATGTCTCCCTTCTCCGCCCACTTCGGACGGGAGCGAAGAGCCTAGGAAAGCGGGTGAGGAAAGTCAAGAACTGCGAAGTCTTCTTTCTTGAACAACAGTTCCTCACTCAGGGTGGTGTTACATTTTTTCCGGGGGCTCGGGGAGAAATCCCCGGTGGACGACCTGCCTACTCGGGTGTCGCCACTTCCGTCTCACAACCGAACTTGATGACTATCTTTGCGTCCGGATCGAGCTGAATCCAGTCGCAGGTCTGCGGGCAGATGTAGATCATCGTGGGGTCCGAAGGATCGTCGTAGTACCAGCCGTGGGCCACGGTAGAGCAGTCGGCGGGCGACGCCACGTAGCCGATGGGGTGGGTCACGGAGCTACCGTCGATGTAGTCCACGTTCACCATGTCGGAGGCGAAGACCTCGCCGATGGGAGGATCGGGGATGACCCACTCACAGACCAGGGAAACGTCGGTGGCGACCAGGGCCACCGCGTCAAAAACCGGTCCGAAGTCCTGGAGGCAGAGATCGCCCCATACACCTCCGGTCTGGGTGACGAGTTCCTCGTAGACGACGCCGTGACCGGCGGCGATGCAGATTCCAATTCCCAACACCAGCACGCAGCATTGATGGGCGGTCGGGTTCAATATGCAGAAGGGCGTCATGTCGTCTATGGGCGCAGTGATGGCGTGAAAGACAAAATCGTTGATGCCGAGACCGGCCAACTGACCGGTGAACCAGGAGGCGGTGTCGGATGAGTTGTCGTCGGAGATGACGATGAAGTGCCTGTGCGAGCCGACGCGGAGCATGGATTCCCACTGCGGGTGCGTGTTGATGATCTGAGAAAGAGAGTTCGTGCTGCTCACGGACTGAGAGACGTGGAGGTAGTTGGGCAGGTTGGTGTCGTTGGGACAGGCGCCGCTTCCGAGGGGGGCAGCGATGCAAATTCCTTCATTCGCGTCCTGATCGGTGTCAGCGGAAATGAGCACGATGTGGGCATCCACTCCGCTCGAGGTGATCTGGGTTGAGAAGGAGTTGAGGTTGGACTGGGCGAACCCGGATTCCGCCGTCATGCTCCCGGAGTTGTCCACGGCAATGATGATGTCCACGGGTTCGAGGACATTGTCGGCTTCGGTTTCTATCTCGGCGCACTCCGTATCGGTATCTCCGTCCGAATCCGAGTCTCCGTCCGAATCCGAGTCTCCGTCCGAATCGGAGTCGGTATCGCCATCGGTATCCGTATCCGTTGTCCCCGTACCGTTGCTTACTTCGTCCTCGGACTCACAACTCGTGACGAACAGCGCGACCAAGAGGGCACAAAAAAGTGTTTTGAACATAATGTTCTGCTCCTTGACTGATTGTCGTGTTCCATTATTTTAACACATCTGCCTTACGCGTTAGTCACTATCTTACGCAATAATTACGAAACGTTTTTTGGTTACTCTCGAAAATAACCCATGGTGTGTCGGCGAAGGGCCGTCATCGAGGTACTATCGCGTTACGGTTTACTGATTTGGCGAGGTGACGTGTTAACCAATTTCCGAGCCCAAAGTGGGACAAATTAATTGGGCGCTACAGAGTTGGTTGCGTGGAAAAATCGAGGAATCCAGTGACGCCAGAATAGGCCCCATAAAATTCACACCTTGCGCATGAGTGTCTGATACAATTCTACATGATGGTTCTTCTTATCTTCATTCACTGGAGGTGATCATGGCTGACATCAATTCACGTTATGTTCCGAGGCGAGGTGTTTTCGAAGCAACTCTGGGTTGTAATCTCAGATGTCGCCATTGCGGATCGAGGGCCGGCGTCCCGAGACCCGATGAGCTCACCACGGCCGAATGCGCCGACCTGTTTTCACAACTGGCACAAATGGGGATGCGCTGGCTGACGATATCCGGGGGAGAGCCCATGTCCCGAAGCGACTGGCCCGAGATCATCGAATCGGCAGCGGACGCCGGGCTCAGGGCCGGAATGATAACCAACGCCGTGACCCTCGATGACGACGCGGCGCGGCTCGCGAAGGACAAGGGCCTCCTCGGCCTGGGCATCAGCCTGGACGGCGTGGAGCAGATGCACGATCGCATCCGAGGGCGACTTGGACACTTCAGGCGTCTGATGGAAGCAATGGACTCGTGCAAGAAGGCCGACCTCCCGTTTGCCGTCGTCACGCACGTGAATAAGATCAACATGCGCCAACTCGAGCAGGTGCACGATCTCGTTGCCGAAAAGGGCGCGTACGCCTGGCAAGTTCAGCTCGGCACCGACATGGGCAGCTTGAGTGATCACCCCGATTGGCTCGTAGCCCCTCGCGATCTCATCGAGATCGAGCGCACTCTCGGCCGTCTCATCAAGAGGAGCCCGCTTCGCATACACGCTTCCGATTCCATCGGCTACTTCGGACCCAACGAGAAATACCTGAGGAAGGCCGGCGGGGCCAGGAGCTTCAGCGGGTGTCCGGCGGGCATCAAGGTCATCGGCATCGAGTCCAACGGCAACGTCAAGGGCTGTCTCTCGATAATGGCGGGTTACAACGAACAAGGCGCCGACTTCGTAGAGGGGAATATTCGCGAAGAGTCGCTCGCCGACATCTGGTTCAAGCGCGGAGCGTTCGCGTACAACCGCGAGTGGACCCAGGATAAACTGGACGGGTTCTGCAAAGAGTGTGAGAAGGCGAGGATATGCCGGGGAGGCTGCACCGCCAAGAAGGTGGCTTCGGGCGACGGCGTTCACAATCCGATGTGTGTGCACCGGGCGATCGTCGAAGAAGGCAAAAGCGTTCGCAGGACGGCGGGGCAGGCCGCAGCGGCCGTGGTTCTGGCCACACTGCTGGGAGCGGGAGGCCACGGATGCAACGAAAGCGGAAATGTCGGTGGTAATGGCAACGATGCGGGGGCCGATGGTGGCGATACCGATACGGATACGGATACCGACGCGGATACCGACACGGATACGGATACCGATACCGATACGGATGTCGATACCGACACCGATGTGGACTACGGCATGCCCGATACCGATACCGACTCGGAATCCGGCGTCGACGAATACGGCATGCCTTGCTTGAACGAGGATAATTAGAGCCTATCCCGGTTTCTTGAACAACAGTTCCCCCAAGCTGGTATAAGATGTAGCTACGACAAAGGGGAGGTGTGCATGCCTTTTTACAAGACGGAAATGTGTGTCCGGACCGCGGTGCTCTCGGTGTTTGCGTTGGCGGCGCTTGCAGGCGGGTGCAGCAATGAAAAGATATACAATCAAACATGCGAGGACGTGGGCGGCGATACATCCGTGAGCAAGCCCGAGCTCCTCATGAACCTGTCCATCGGCAACACGGGTTGGTTCTCGAGCCCGGCGGTGTACGACCTGGACGGCAACGGCACCAAGGAGATAGTCGCGCCCTTCTACGATGTGGCGGTGTGGGACACCTCGGGAAATCTTCTCTTTACGATTCCCCGTGACGATCAGCATATGGGAAGGATCTACGCGCCCTCGGCGATCGCGGACCTGGATGGAGACGGGATAGTGGAACTGGTGGTCGCCGCAGGGGAGGGAAGCGTCGCCGCGTACGAGTGGGAAGCCGGTGAGTTTACCATCAAGGACGGGTGGCCGGCCACCACCTGCATCGCGGGGAGTTGCTTCGAGGTCAGGTCCCTGGCAGCCGACGACATAGACGGCGACGGGACCATCGAGATAGTCGTGTCCGACACCCGCAGTGAATCGCCGGAGGGATACGACAGCACGAATCCCCAAGTGTTCGTGTTCGAGCCGGACGGATCGATCAGGGACGGCTGGCCACGGTACGATACCCGCGAGGAGGGGGTGGGCGCGGATCTGCCCGGGGGCGAGGACGCCAATTGCTACGGGCACAGCGGTTTCGGATCCTACGGCCTCAACGTGGCCATCGGTGATATGGACGACGACGACGACAAGGAAATCATCGTAACTTACGACAACCACAGCATCCAGGCGTTCAACCCGGACGGCACGGCGGTTCTGGCAGACACCTCATACTTCAGCCGGAGAGGAGGCGACGACTGCGAGGACGAGCCCATGAGCTGGGGGCAATTCATCCGGTGGCTCGATCCGGAGGTGGAGGAGGATCATTACCATCTGCACGAGGGAGAGTGGCCGCATCCCGACTGGACCATGTGGCTCCAGTGGACCCATTCGCCGCCCGCCGTGGGTGACATAAACGGGGACGGGCTCAACGAGGTCATCGGGGTTCCCAACGTGGAGATGGACGTTCCCTATCACACCTACCATTACGCGGTGATGGTCCTCGAGGGCGATTACTCGGCCAACGGCAATCGCTCGGCGCGGAGGCTTCCGGGGTGGGAGGACCTTCCGCTGACAGAAGAACCCTTCTACAACGACGACTGGTCTCCGCCCGGGGTTGTGCCGTCGCCCACTCTCGCCGACATCGAAGGCGACGAACGCCTGGAGATCCTGACCCCGGGCCCGGACGGTCACATGTACGCGTTCGGCCCCGAGGCCAATCTTCTGTGGCGTTACGACTACTCACACGGCAAGCCGTTGATGAACGGCGGGGAGGCGGCGGTGGCGGATCTCAGCGGCGACGGCCGACCGGAGATCATCTTTGGAACGTTCGGAGAATCGGGGGACGAGAACGGGCACCTGATCATCCTGTCCAGCGCAGGGCAGCTCCTCCACGACATCAAATTGCCCGACCAGGACAAGGACGCCGGAAACGGAGTCGGCGCCGCGGCGACCCCGACGATCGACGACCTGGACGGCGACGGGAATCTGGAGATCCTGGTGCTGACCATCGACCACGGCCTGGATGTCTTTACCGTGGAGGGCTCGGCCTGCAATTGCGTTCCCGCGGGGGCCGACCCGGATCTCTATTGTGGGCCGTGGCCCACCGGACGCGGTAACTACCTGCGAAACGGCAGGGTTCCGGGATCATGATCGCTCACGCGGCTCGCAAAGCGGCAAGCGCCTTGCTGGGAACGTCGCTTCTCATGGGTACGATCTTCACGGGTTTCGCCCTCGCCGATGAGAAACAAACGTTGTTCCGGGTCAAAACCCTCCACTTGACATATAGCCCCGCACGGATTCCAACCACATTATGCCAGAAAGAATCGGCAAGCGTTAGCCCATGAAAGGACAAGAGGTCGTGACTGGTCCGCCGCTTGCCACGCCGTAGCCTTGGAGGAGGAGGGTCGCTCGCTTTGGTTTGTCCGCCGTCGGATGCGAGCTATGGCGAGATCTTCGACCTTGGAGGACGATCAAAAACGACTTAGTTGCCGCCGCAGCTGGGGTCTGGGCCGGGGGGGGGGGGCTCCGCAACTGGGGTCTGCGCCAGGGCCTGCGCCGTGGTCGTGACCTTGGTGGCCGTCGGGAGCTCCCGCCAGCTTCTTTTCACAACCGGCGAGGCCAGTGTTCTTTTCGCAGAAGCGTTTCTGGATATCGGCGGGTACGAAACCGCGGAAGCTCTCTTTGCCGTTCACCAACCAGGTGGGGCTTATGTCGATGCCCAGTCCGTTGGCGAGCTTCAGGTCCTCCGACAGCAGCGCCTTGCCCTCCTCGCCGGCGGCGCACTTCTCGATGACCGCGGGATCGATGCCGGTCTTCTCGCCGGTGCACGATTTCCAGTCGTCGTTCGTGATGTCCGATCCGCGGCACCATACGTAAGACAGGTACTTGTTGTTCGCCCCATAGTGCTTGGCCGCGCAGGTCTGCCGGATGTCTTCTTCCACCTCGGGTTGGCCGTGCAGGGATTCGAATACACCGTCAGTCTCCTTGCCGATGAAGTGCATTGTGAAGCTCAAGTCCTTGCCGAAGGCGTCGAGCAACTCCTTCGTCGCCTTGAGGGCCATGGCGCTGTAAGGGCACTGGCTCATCACGAACACCTCCAGGGAGCGCGCGGGTACTTCGCGGCACGCGAAGGAGATCTCGCAGCCCGGATCGTCGCAGTCGACCTTGCCGTTGCCCGTGTCGTCAATGTCGTTGTCGCAGATCTCGCCGGTGGGATCGAACTCGGGTTTGACCTTGAGGATGTGGTACTTGCCGGCGGGCGTGAGCCATTTGGCCAACTGCTCGGCGCCGTCCGCGTCGTTGTCGAGGCTCTCGTCGAAGAAGATCGCGGGCAGCGTCTTGATGCCGAGCTTCTCGCACAGCTCGCGGGTCTCGGAATCTTCCCAGTAGAGGGTTTTCGCCTCGAGGCCGGGGAAGGCCTGTTTGAGGCTGGCGAACAGACGCGCCGGGTCGCACTTCTCGCCGCAGCGCTTGTCGGTGACGGCTGTGACGGTGACCTTCCCCGGAGGAGGGAGATCCAGGCAGTATTTTATCTTCTCTTTTTCGCCGTACACTCCACAGACATGTCTGACAAAGTCGTGGGTCATCCGACCGCCCTTGTAGTCCTCTCCATTGATCTTGATGATCGGGCTTCCCTGGACGCCCGCCTTCTTTGTTCTCTCAAAGCTCTCGGTGAGGAGCTTCTTTCCCCTGTCACCGCTCACGCAACCGGACAGGGCAGTGGGATCGATGCCTGTCTCTTTTGCGCAGGATTCCCAGTTCTTTGGGATCGTTTTCCATTCCTTGTTCATGCAGATGATATAGTCGAACTGCTTGTCCTTCGCCACGTCTCCGGCGCAGATCTGATACATGTCGCCCTCGAGCTCCTCATCTCCGTGCATGCTGTGCAGCTTGCCTGCATCATCAACCGTGCCCACAAAGTCGAGATTCAGGGCCACCTCGCCGGAGAACTTCTTCACTGCGGGTACTATGGCATCCACGGCCTGCACCCCGAACGGGCACTGGGACATGACGTAGAGATCAATCTTGACCGATGCCTCCACCGCGGGCGCCGCATCGGCCTTGCCGCCGTCGTCTTTCTTATCACCGCAGCCAATCGCAAGGACCAACGCTGCGCTCAGGGTTGCCGCCAACGCGGTCTTGATTTTTATCTTCATGAAAGTCTCCTCGGGTTAAACACTTGATACTTACATACACTTATACGTTCCAGGTATGCAACACGAGGAAGGGGATGCGTATTCCTCGCGTCTTCAACCGGCCTCGTTTATCTCGTACTCTATATCCTTGAGGAGCACATCCAGGATCTCCAGCTCCACCTGCCCGACATTGTAAAGGAACGTGTGCTTCGCCCGGAAGTAACCGCTGTTCCTGGAGATCGCGCTTTCTTTCTTTTTCTCCACGTGATAATCTAGCTTGATCTGCTGCACTCCCAATCGCATGAGTTTGTGGAAGAACTCGTTTGTCAGCTTGAAATCGGGTTTTTGCGATCCGCCCATGTACTTGGCCAGAACGAAATCCTTGAGCCCGGATTTCTCGATTTTGGAACCGGGAACCTGGTGCATCTGGGAGAGAAGCGGCGTATCGAAGAGCAGGTACTTCACCGTACCCGTGTACCATTTCATCATTCCGCCGGTTTTCATCGGCCCGGAGTTGCCGTTGAAGTGCTCGAGGGCCTTGCTGATCACATGTCCAACCTCTCCCTTGCGCTTATTGATGGAGTCCGTGATCTTCCTGCTGGCTGCACGCGCTGCCTCGACGGCTTTCGCTTTCTTTGCCGCCTTCGCCATCTCCACCGCCCGACTCACGAGGTCGCACGCAAGGGTTTCGCCCCGGTCACAGGCTTTTTGCAGCGTCTTGCCGGACCCCTCGAGATCTTTCATGAGATGGGCGCCCTTCTGCTGGGCCAATCCGTACAGCACGCACGCCATGTGATTCCCGTGGAGGCAGTCCAGGCTGCATCGCTCCGTGATCTTGAGAGAGCCCAGGGATTGCTCGGTCACCCATCCCGTGGCCGCGTCTACGGATGTTGCGGAGGATCTGAAGTCCGCCACCGGACAATCCGTGAAATCGTCGGTAAACCTCAGCACCGAATCGTAGTAGAAGTAGAATCCCAGGCCGCCGCCGAGCAGCAGCAGCACTATCGCGACAACGACTATCTTCACTTTCATGACGGTTCCTTTTTGCAGATGCTTACCCATGGACTATAGCCGCGCTAAAGGAAAAAAGTCGAGGGATGGGTTCACTGGCCCAAGCAGTGGGTCGTAGCTGACGAGGGGGCTATATACAGAGGCCGAGGCTGGTGGTTGCCGGGAAGTACGAGGTGATTCCGTCGGACAGCGTGTAGGTGCAGACCCTGCCTGCCGTGCTGCAATCCGCTGTGACGCAACAGTACTGTTAATCTGCGCCGCGAATGAGCTAGTTGCACAGCCATATGACGGAGTTGTACAGGAGGGCCTCCATGTCCCCCGTCCATGTGGATCCTGTTCCATTGAAGAACAGGATGTTGAGCGCCACCACATTTCCCGACGAGTTGACGGCGATGGCGTTGTAGCCCGATGGTGACCAGGTTGCCAGGCAGGAGGCTCCGGACGCAAGCCCCGGGTTGATGATGATCGCCGTTTCGCCGAGTGCGCCGATCCCGTTCATGACAGCGTGGGTTCCGTCCACGACGACCATGGCCTGGTCGTTTGCGGAATCGGTGGTGGCGGTTGTGAATGCGCTGTGGCCACTGGTGATGTATGCCCCGGACAGCTCCCATCCAAAGTAGTCGTGGACGAAGGTCCCCTCGATGATCTTGCCCCCGGCGGTCAGGTAGTTCGCCAACACGTTTCCGATGGTGGCCGACCCCATTGTGGAATCGGACCATTTGTTGTTGTTGCCGATAATCACAACGTCGTGCGCCTGCAGGTCGGTCAGGAGGGGTGCCCCGACGAGGTAGTCCCATATGGTCACCGTGACGTTGGAATAGGAAGAGAGCAATGAAACGGGATCGTCGAGGAGTGCGCCGGTGATCTCGTAGTCCGGGCTGATCACGAGCACATCGCAGTTTGCGGTGTCGGTGTCCGTGCCCGTGTCGGAATCGGTGTCAGTGTCGGTGTCCGTGTCGGTATCGGTGTCCGTGTCGGTGTCCGTGTCGGTATCGGTGTCGGTGTCGCTGTCCGTGTCGGTATCTGTGTCCGTGTCGGAATCGGTGTCGGAATCGGTGTCCGTGTCCGTATCGGAATCGCCGATGTCGGTGGTTCCGGTGGCGCAACCCGTTTCAGGCAGGGATGTCGCCGCAAGGAAGATCATGCTCAAAAGGAAGTTATTTCGCATATTGTATCTCCGTTCTTCCAAGTGGAGTTCATTTTTGATTATAAACGAATTATTGAGATCATGGGTGGAGTATTCGGCTTAAGCTCCCGGGATTGGGAAGGGGAGATCGATCCTCCCCGAGCACGGTGTTGTCGATGAGACGGGTGCCGCCGATCCTCACGGCCAGCGCGATGAGCATCGTCTCGCCCGCCAGAGCCTCGTCCTCGAGGGGTTCGAGGGAAACGGGGTCGGCGGCGGTTATGTAGTCGATGGAATCGCTTGCGCCCTCGATGGAGGAGATGACCGGGCGAAGAAGCGCCTTCACGTTTCTCTCTCCCATGTCGAAGAGTACGTGGGCCGCGGCGAGACCCGAGGGGATGGCCGTCGCCCGTGATCGTTCCTCGTCCGAAAGGTAGTTGTTGCGGGAACTCATGGCCAACCCGTCGGGTTCGCGGACGGTGGCCATGCCCACGATCTTCACGGGCAGATGGAGGTCGCGGGTCATCTTTCGAATGACCTGGAGCTGCTGGTAGTCCTTGCGTCCGAAGACGGCGGTGCAGGGGCCGACGATGTTGAACAATTTGGCGACAATGGTGGCCACCCCTGCGAAGTGGCCCGGGCGATGAGCGCCGCAGAGCCCTTCCGTAATACCGTTCACCGAGACGGTGGTGTCGGTGCCCGGCGGGTACATTGTCTCAACGCTCGGAGCGAAGACCAGGGCGGCTCCCGCGGAGGCGAGCTTGTCCAGATCGCCCACAAGATTTCTCGGGTAGAGATCGAAATCATCGCCGGGCGCGAACTGGGCAGGGTTTACAAAGATGCTCACCACCACCAGATTCCCGTGGTTCCCCGCCTCGCGCACAAGCCTGAGGTGACCCTCGTGGAGCGCGCCCATGGTCGGGACCAGGCAAACGGAAGTTCCCCCCGCCCTTTCCTCGTCGCAAAGGGAACGGATCTCTCGCGGATCGCGGATGATCGTCGGTATCCGGCTCATGTTCTCAGTGCACAGGCGTCTTGCCCGGGGAAACGCTGTAGATCAGGCTGTCGGAGGGTTGCTCGGCGCCGTCCACCGAGACAGAGTGCTCCCTTGCGGGAAACTCGCCGCGTCTCACCTCGTTTGCGTATTCACCCACAGCCTCCCGTACGGTTTGCCCGAGATTGCCGTATAGCTTGAGGAACCGGGGCGTGAAGTCCTCGTTCATGCCGAGCATGTCGTAGATGACGAGCACCTGACCGTCGCAATGTGGGCCCGCGCCGATGCCGATGGTTGGTACGTCCACCTCCCCGGTGATCGTCCGGGCCAGCTCCAGGGGTATGCTCTCGAGAACAATGCAGAACGCTCCCGCCTCGGCCACCGCTCGGGCGTCCTCGATGATGCGCACCCGGTCTATTCCGTTGCGCCCCTGCATCTTGAACCCGCCGACCGCGTGCACCGACTGGGGCAGCAGGCCCACGTGACCCACCACGGGAATACCCGCTGCGGTTAGCCGCGCGATGGTGTCGGCCATTTCCATTCCGCCCTCGAGCTTGACCGATTCCACGCGACCCTCCTGCATCAGCCTGCCCGCGGATTGCAGCGCCTGTTCGGGGGAAACCTTGTAGGTCATGAAGGGCATGTCGCCGCACAAGTGGGCGCGCTCCAGGCCGCGGGAAACGGCGCGGCTGTGATATATCACGTCGTCGAGTGTCACCGGCACCGTGGAGTCATGACCCTGGATCACCATGCCGAGGGAGTCGCCCACCAGCACCATGTCCACGTCGGCGCGATCGATGAGCCGAGAAAAGGTGGCGTCGTAAGCCGTCACCATGACGATCTTCTTGTTCCTTGATTTGTACGAAAGCAGTTTCGGGACTGTGATTTTTTTTCGTGCCATCGGTCGCTCTTCCTTTTTCGGAATGAACGCCAATCGAACGGTGAGGTTCGACAGCTGTTTTTCGTTTCGTTCGGCGTCGATGACGGCCCGCAGAGGTCCACCTCGACGTGGGAATTGTATAGTTTGAATTCTTTTTCTATGCAAGGCCCGTAGCCGTCTGCGGTCGAAGGTCGGGCATTGGGTGTTTACATGGGTATGACTAAGGGTTATACTACCGGTAGAAAGGTAGGTATAACCATGCCCCATGTGAAGACCGCAATTTCGATCCCCGAGGCTCTCTTCGAGCAGATCGAGCGGCTCGTCGAGGATCTCGACATCTCTCGCAGTCGCCTCTTCGCAATGGCCATGGAGGAACTCGTGAAGCGTCACGAGAACCTCAAGATGCTGGATGCGATCAACGCCGCGAACGCGGAGTCCCGAAGTGAGAGCGAGAGAACGCACCGGACCCGGATGCGCAACAAGCATCGTGCACTGGTCGAGGGGCAATGGTAGCTTGGCAAGGGGATGTCTTCTGGGTAGATCTCGGACGCCCTTCGGGATCGGGGCCCGGGTACAAGCACCCTCACGTCGTGATCCAGAACAATGTATTCAACAAGAGCGATATCCTTACGGTTGTCGTCTGCGCCATCACATCGAACATGCGGATGGCCGGCTCGCCGGGGAACGTGGCGCTCAAAAAAGGGACGGCCAATTTGCCAAAGCGCTGTGTCGTCAACGTCTCGCAGATCTTCACCGTGGATAAGAGCGACCTCGCTCAGAAGATCGGCACCCTGTCGACCAGCCTGGTTCGCGAGGTTCTCGATGGGGTCCGGTTGGTTACCGAGCCTCGGGACATCGAGTAAGTGCCTTGTCTGATGCTAATACTGTGTCAAACATTCAAAGTCGGGTTCAGATACCGATTTCCTGACATAGCCTGAAGATGAGCTGTTCGGTTCCATTGAGTGTTGCCTGGAAACCCAACGTTCAATATGCTTGCTTGGGAGTGTTGATGCGCGAGGTAACGGCGGATGGATGACAAATGCACTAAGTATTTGACCGGCACGGAAGCGGATGCGCTTCGTGAAGCCAATAACATCTTGCTTGCAAGATGGCCTGTTGCGTCCGTAATCTTGTTTGGCTCAAAGGCGCGCGGTGATTTCGACGACGAGTCGGACATCGATATCCTCGTGGTGACGACGCGGCGGCTCAGCCGAGACGAGCGCCACGAACTGAGCGACGCGATGTGTGATCTCGGACTGTGCACGGGCGTGTTTTTCAGCACCGTCGTCGTCGACGAAGACGAGTGGCGGCATGGGAAGTTGAGCGTGCTGCCGTTGCGCCGGGAGATCGAAGAACAGGGGATTGCGCTGTGACCGAAGACGAAGCAAAAAGAGCCGTTGTCGCATACTGGTGTGAAAAAGCCGGACAATCCTTGGATTCGGCCAGGGCAGAGCATGCCGCCGGCCGGCTGTCGTTCGCCGTCAATCGCTGTTATTACGCTTGTTTTTACGCTGCAAGCGCCGTGTTTATCGGCCGCGGCGTCAGGTTCGTGAAGCACTCGGGAGTGCGCAGCGCCTTCCACAAAGAGCTGGCGCAAAGCGGCGAAATCTCCAGGGAGCAGGCACGCCTGTATGATCGGCTGTTCTCTGACCGGCAGGAGGGCGACTACGTTGACTTCGTTGAATTCTCTCCGGCCGAGGTTGTGGTGGACATCGACGCGGCGGACAAACTCGTGACACGCCTCCGCGAACTCGCCAACATGTATTAGAAGTGCGGATCGCCTATCCTTGGCCGGGGCGGACCGTGGAGCAGGTAGTGGATGAGTACGATCACCTCACGCCGGCGGACATTCTACCAGAGCAGACGGCTCATCGGGCAACGGCTCTTCAACAGCCTCGTCACAACCGACAAAAACAGCCGGCATTACCAGCCCCGCAAGCAATGTGGTCAACCCGGCGATAACCGCCCCGCGTTTGAAACCAATTGATTTCAGGTGGTTCATTTTGTCCTTCATGTAAACGTTGAGAAGAAAGTACATCGCAGGCAAATTCTTGTCGAGGGGCTGGATGGGGTCCGGTTGGTTATCGAGCCTCGGGACCTGGGCGACAATTGTCTGGGAGATTGACACCCCCCGCCTGAGAAGTGGTATATTGGATTGAGAAAGAGATGGGTGATGCTGTGGAAACCTACCCCCTGACGCCGGATTTCGAAAAATTGAGCACGGCAGAGAAAATCCTCCGTCTTCAGGAGGCCTGGGATCGCATAGCGGAGAATCCGGAAAACGTGAAGATGACGGAGACTCAAAGACAGGAGCTGGACTTTCGGCTCGATGCGATGAAAGAAAATCCGGACAAGGGAATCGCCTGGGAAGATGCCAAAGACGAGCTTCGAAAAAAACGAAGACGCCATTAGTCCGCCGCGAGTTCCCGCACCATCTCTTCAAACATGGGCGCCACCACTTTCCACGAGAATCGATCCATTTCGGTGTGGTGATTCGAAGAGGCGCGGACGCGATCCGGATTGCGCATCATCCAGCGCAACCGTCGGCGCAGCTCGCCCTTGTTCTGATAGAGGTGCTTTTCGCAAAGATCTTTGCCGAGCATCTCCGGGTACGAGAGACGGTCGGGAAGGAGCGGATCGCATCCGGCGCGAATGGCCTCGATAGTCGCCAGCCCCAGAGTCTCCTGCCAGGCGGTGGACACCACCACGTCCGATTCCGCAAGGGCGTTCGCGTATGCCGTCCCCTCCAGAAACCCCCATTCTACGATGCGATCGGCCAGGCGTTTCCTCGCCTCGTCCATGATCGGCGGAGTGTCGCGGTACGAGCGTCCGATAACGGAGACCTCGAAAGGCAGATTCTCGTGCGCAAGATCGAACAGCACGGAGAAGAAGTCATCCGGGTTCTTATCGTGCTCGAAACGGTGGGGCCAGATCACCCGCAGAGGTTCGCCGGACCGATCGGGGCTCTTGCCGCGGGCGTTATCGAATATTTTCATGTTCACGCCCACAGGGATGACCGTGGATTTGCTCTTGATGGCGGCAACGATCTCCGTGGAGTCGATGGTTTCGTCGTGCCTGAGGAACGCGGGTATCCCATCGATGAAAGCCTCCATCTGCTGGCGTGAGCAAAAGACGCAACGGGTGGCTGCGAGGCAGGTGAGAACGTTGATCGCGCAGAACTCGAAATCTCGGCGGGTTCCCTTTCGCAGGGGATAGGTCAGCTGGTTTTCGTGAAAGTAGACCGCTGTCTGTGTGGAGGCGATCCGGGGGCAGAACCCGATGAGCGAAGGCAGGTTAACATAGTCGGAGACGAGCATCACGTCGGGCCACGGATCGAGTCTGGCGATCTTCGCGGCCAGAATCCATGCGCTCATGCGCATGCGCCATTTCCATTTGGTGGCGCGCAGGGCGATCAGCTCACAGGGCAAATCCAGGTTTTCGGCCAACCCGTTCAAAAACGCGGCGTGGCTCTCGCCGAACCATGGCTCGATCAACGCCAGGCGCGGCTCATCCACAACTCACTCCTTTTTTTTCGGAGCGTATTGCCCGAGGGTGCACCCGGTGGCGACGGCCACGGTTCTTTCCAGTCGGCCCAGCAGCTTGCGATCTCGCGCGGCTGCGTGGCGAAGGTCGTCGAAGGGGGAGGATAGATCGCATCTGGCGGGCACCGCGATGTCAGGGTTCTGTTCCACCACGCTAACGGCGGATTCGAGCAGGACCTTGGTGAGATCCGAGGACGGGGCGACCTTGTCCATTACCACGGCAAGGCCTCCAATGCTCGTGAAGAGTCTCCACGCGTTCAGATCGTCCGTGGCCTTGAGGGAGCCGCCGAGCAAGGTATAGGAGCCGTTCCAAACGTCGAGGAGACGACCGGGATCGATGGTGACGTCAGGTGTCCTGGTCCACAGGTACAGGCGCTCGAGGGCGCCTATGGCCAGAGTCGTACTGGCCTCGCTGCCGTGAACCAGGGAGGCCTTGGATCGGGCGAACGAGCCATGTCCGATCGCGCCGAGGGCGACCTCTGCGCTGGTCAACGAGAGGTCTTCGGGCACGGAGGGAAGGGTGAACACGAGAGCGAGCATCTCGGTGGCGGCGACGGCCGTGCCGATGCTGCTGGAATCATCATCGAGGACTGCCACGGCTGCTTCGGCCGAGGTTGTCGACAGTTCCTGCGCCAGGATACTGAGGGCCGCCACGGCGCGATCCATCGGCTCGTTGCCGCGGGAAATAGCCGCCTGTTTCGCTTCTTCGAACCGTCCCTGCGCGAGCAGTTGCTCGGCGGATGACGCGGAGCCCCTGGTCGCGCCTCCACAGGAGAGCGCGAACAGCGCGACGGAAACCATCCCCCCAAAAAAGCAAGATGGGGAAAAGATTCTCATGCCTTCTTGACCTCCTCGAGCCGGGCGATCGCTTCGTTTATCTTCTCCAACCGCGCGCGAGAATCATCCATCCTGCTGCGCTCCTTATCAACGACTTCGGGCGGCGCCTTGGAGACGAACTTCTCGTTGGAGAGCTTCCTCTGGGTATATTCGATATCCTTCACAGCTTTTAACTGCTCTTTTTCAAGGCGCGACTCCTCTGCGTCCAGATCCACAACGCCTTTCAGCGGAATTAGAATCTCGGCATCTTCGAGCACGGCTGTTGCGCAGCCGCCCGGACGCTCGCCGCCGGCGGGCTCAATCTTCAACCCGTCTATGTGCGAGAGGGCGTCGATGAGGTGCTCGTTGCTCCGCAGGAGCCGGTCCAAGTCGCTGTTGTCGGTCTTGATTATCAGCGGGATCGCCGCCGAGGGGTTGACGTTGTACTGAGCGCGCATGGTCCGCACCGTGGAGATTACCTGCATGAGGCGTTCGGCGCTTGCCTTGGCGGCGGGGTCGTTCCTGCCGTCCGCGGCGGTGGGGAACCCGGCGATCATGATGCTTTCAACAGAACCCTCGGGCTTCGGAAGCTCTTGCCACAAGGCCTCCGTAACGAACGGCATCAGCGGGTGCAACAACCGAAGGGAAACATCGAGCGCGTGGCGGAGGACCTTTCGCCCCGCGTCCGCGGCGTTTTCGTCGTCGCCCGAGAAGACGGGTTTCAGCAGTTCAATGTACCAGCTGCACAGTTCGTCCCAGAAGAAGTGGTAGAGCACCTGCGTGGCGTCCCCCACCCGGAAGTCCTCCAGGCCTTGGTTAAATCCGTCGATGACTTCGCCGAGTCGGTGGAGGATCCAGCGATCCGCCAGGGTGGACGGCTCGGGGACCTCGTCCTCCACCGCGAGACCCTCCAGGTTGGGTAAGGAGAAGCCAAGCACCGCCTGCCAGATCTTGTTGCAGAATTTGCGGTATCCCTCCACGCGCTCCATGGAGAAACGGATGTCCTGATCCTGGCCGGCGTACGCCGCGAGGGTGAAGCGCAACGCGTCCGTGCCGCATTCGGTGAAGCCCCTGGGATAGTTAAGCCGCTGGTATTTTTCGGCGCGCTCGATCTCATCGGAAGGGAGCGTGAGCCCGCGGGTCTTTTCGATAAGCGCGTCAAGCGTGATGCCCTCGATGATATCGAGGGGGTCGATGACGTTGCCCCGCGACTTGGACATCTTGTTTCCGTCCTGGTCGCGCACTATTGGGTGCAGCAGCACCTTGGAAAACGGGATCTCGTTCATCAGGCTGAGCCCTTGCATCATCATTCGCGATACCCAAAAAGTGATGATGTCGTATCCGGTTTCGAGTACCGCCGTGGGGTAGAAGGTTGCCAGGGCGTCGGTCTCGTCGGGCCAGCCCAGGGCGGAGAAGGGCCACAAGCCCGAGGAGAACCAGGTGTCGAGAACATCATTGTCCTGCCGCAGTTTCGACGAACCGCATTTCGAACAGGTGGTCGGAGTCTCACGCGCGACCGTGATCTCGTCGCAGTCTTCGCAATACCACGCGGGGATACGGTGACCCCACCAGAGCTGGCGCGAGATGCACCACGGGATCTTCTTGTCGAGCCAGTCGAAGTATCGGTATTCCTGGTGTCTGGGAACGAAGGTTGTTCGCTTGTCCTTCACTGCCTTCATGGCTTCTTCCGCCATCTCGGTCGTGTCCAGGAACCACTGCTCCGAGAGCTTGGGCTCCACGACGGAGCGGCAACGCAGGCAGCGTCCCGGCGCGTACTCGTGATCCTTGTGTCCCCTGTCGAGGCCTTTCGCCGCGAGCGCTTCCTTTACCCTGGCGCGGGCCTCGAAGCGATCCAGCCCGGCGAAGGGCGCCCCGTTCTCGCTGACGATGCCTTCGTTCGTCAAAATGTCGATGAAATCGAGATTGTTTCTTTTTCCGCATTCAAAGTCGTTGGGGTCGTGCGCCGGCGTGACCTTGACAGCGCCTGTACCCAGTTCGGGGTCGGCGAGGACATCGTCGGCGACTATGGGCAAGGTGCGATCCTGGAACGGGTGTTTGATCAACTTGCCGACCAATCCCTTGTACCGTTCGTCGTCCGGGTGAACGACTACCGCAGTGTCGCCGAGCATCGTCTCGGGTCTGGTGGTGGCGACGACGATCTCGCCGCCGTCGACGATGGGATACGCGAAGGACCACATCTCGGACATCTCGGGCTTGTCCCTGTCGACCTCCACGTCGGACAGGGCGGTGCGGCAGGAAACGCACCAGTTGATCAATCTATTGTCCCTGACAATAACGCCTGATTCGTAGAGCCTGACAAAGGCTTCGAGAACTGCTCGGCTGGCGCCCTCGTCCATGGTGAATCGCTCCCTCGGCCAGTCGAGCGAGGCTCCGAGGCGCTTGTGTTGCTCGGTTATCCTGCCGCCGAATTTTTCCTTCCACTGCCACACGCGTTCGATGAACTTGTCGCGGCCCAATTTGTGACGGTCGGTTCCCTCGTTGCGGAGCTGGCGCTCCACCACCATCTGGGTGGCGATCCCCGCGTGGTCCGAGCCGGGGAGCCACAGGGCGTTGTAGCCCTGCATTCTCCGCCAGCGAACGAGCAAGTCCTGAATGGTGGCCGTGAGCGCGTGCCCCATGTGGAGCGCGCCGGTTATGTTGGGCGGCGGCAGAATGATGCAGTACGGAGGCTTGTCCGACTTGTCCTTTGCGGCGAAGAACCCGCCTTCCTCCCAGAATCTGTATATCGGCCGCTCGATGGCTGCGGGGCTGTACGCCTTGGGGAGCGGTTCGGTGATGGGTCTGGTCATCGAGACCTCCGGCGGCATGGATTGTTTCCAGCCGGTTCTCAGGGGAGCGATATATACGGGAACGTCCGTCGCCGGGCAAGGCGGGAATCAATCATTGTCCCTACATTTTGATTTCGACGTCCTCTTTGGCTACACTGCCGCAGTGGCGGGACCAGGAGCAGACAATGACCCAAAATGTTTACGATATTCTAAAAGAGCGCGGTTTCCTCAAGCAGTGCACCAACGACGAGGCGGTGCGCGCCATGTTCGAGGAGGGCCCTGTCACCGCGTACATCGGTTTTGATCCCACGGCGCCAAGTGCTCACGTGGGAACGCTTGTTCCGATCATGGGCCTCATGCATCTGCAGCGGGCGGGGCACAGGCCGATCATCGTGGTGGGCGGAGGAACCGGACTGATCGGCGATCCGTCCGGAAAAACCGAACAGAGAAAACTGCTGACTCGGGATATCCTTCGCGACAACTTCGACGGAATCAAGGCGCAGCTGGGGCGATTTCTGGACTTCGACGGAGGAAAGGCCGTCGCTGTCGATAACGCCGACTGGCTGGAGTCGCTCAACTACGTGGATTTTCTGAGGGAGATCGGCAGTCACTTCTCGGTGAACAAGATGCTCTCCTTCGAGGCGTACAAGATCAGGCTGGAGAAGGGTCTGAGCTTCCTGGAGTTCAACTACCAGTTGTGCCAGGCGTATGATTTTCTGGTGCTGTATCGGGAGCACGGGTGCCGCCTTCAAATGGGCGGAGACGATCAATGGGGCAACATCGTCGCCGGGACCGACCTTATCCGTCGGGTTGCGAGCGTGGAGGCGTTCGGGCTGACCTTCCCGTTGCTGACCACGGCGTCGGGCGACAAGATGGGGAAGACTGCCACGGGAGCGGTGTGGCTCGACCCCGGGATAACCAGCCCATATGAATATTATCAATATTGGATAAACGTGGACGATGGTGATGTGCGACGTTTTTTAAAATTGTTCACGTTTCTCTCTCTCGACGAAGTGGAGCGATTATCGCGGCTCGAAGGCGCCGATATCCGCGAGGCCAAGGAAGTGCTGGCCTTCGAGGCGACCGCCGTCTGTCACGGGGAGGAGGCGGCGATGAGCGCCCGAGAAGGCGCCAGAGCTGCATTCAAAAGTGGCGGCGATCGGGAGAGCATGCCGTCCACTAATATCGCCGGATCCCGCCTGAAAGACGGAATTCGCGCGACCGATCTCTTTATGGAAATCGGGCTTTGCACATCGAGGGGTGAGGCGACGAAGGTGTTCAAGGGAGGCGGCGGTTGGGTCGGGAAAAGACAATTGAAGAGTCATACGGACACTGTGGGTTCAAACGATGTCGAAGGTGGAGAAATGATATTGCGGATCGGTAAAAAGCGGCGTCACCGGATAGTTGTGCTGGACTGAGGCGTTGTCGCCATTGTAACTGGTTGAAAATGTTAAATATTGTTTTGGCTGCCCTTCAGGTGAATTCTGGAATAATTACTGCTTGACAACAGTATAAGTCGCTTCTATACATACCGCTCGTTTTGCGGAGAGGTTCGCACGGTGACGTGCGCCTGCCCGAAAACGGGTGATTTTTCGGGGAATAGGGCCCGAAGGGCACGGTTTGAAAATCGACGGCCGTACGCGCGGGCAGTTAGTTATTGCTGGCGTAGCTCAACTGGCAGAGCACCTGATTTGTAATCAGGCGGTTGCGGGTTCAAGTCCCATCGCCAGCTCAGTCGTCGTGTTTGACAATTTTTCGGCGGGATTCCCGAGTGGCCAAAGGGAGCAGACTGTAAATCTGCCGGGCTACGCCCTACGGAGGTTCGAATCCTCCTCCCGCCACTTGGAATGATGGTTCCCGTTGAGGGCGAACGGGTAACTGCCGGGGTACTTGCTTGATGGAATGTGCGGGAATAGCTCAATTGGTAGAGCATCAGCCTTCCAAGCTGAGGGTCGCGGGTTCGATCCCCGTTTCCCGCTTTGTGCACTGCGGTAGAAACGGGATGAGAGAGACTGCGAGTACGAAAAAAACGGACGCCCACGTAGCTCAGCAGGTAGAGCACCTCCTTGGTAAGGAGGAGGTCACCGGTTCGAGTCCGGTCGTGGGCTCTTGAGGAGCAAGGCCGCGCGGCCAAAGGAGCTTAGTCATGGCTAAGGAAAAATTTATCAGGAACAAGCCGCACGTGAACATCGGAACGATCGGTCACATCGATCACGGCAAGACGACGTTGACGGCTGCGATCACGAAGAAGCTGGC
>SDBV01004194.1_pt1 | contig 20881 bp, 22 predicted proteins | sample 2277081 | NCBI WGS metagenome assembly SDBV01 (sample SAMN10402039, study PRJNA504765) | marine sediment metagenome | isolation source: marine sediment core GS10_PC15, 223 cmbsf | place: Arctic Ocean: Southern Knipovich Ridge | collected 2010 | reverse complement strand
CGCTCGACTTCCAAATCAGTCATTTACAAAAGTAAACTCCTGATTTTCAGTCTTCGCAAGCCTTGTCAGCGAACTTTCTTGACAAGACTCTTAAATATGTACCGACTTTATAGACGGGCACTACTTAAGCCCTGACACTGGCCTCGGGTAATCGTTTCTGGATATCTTTTAGCTGTTCATAGCTCTCGATGCCAAGTGTAAAGCAATCAATGAATCCAGTCCCTGTATGGAATTCAAGGCATTCATCCTTCTTGTGAGCCAGTTTGCCCGCACCGTATACCTTCATCCCGATGATTGCTTTGCCATTGTTCTTCATCCGTGACAATACGCTGTGAACGGTTGGTACGTCTGCATCCATCGCAATCCCGTCAGGATTATACCGGGCAAGGTCCACATCAACCCATGGCTCATCAGCTGCAGTTTCAAGTGCTCCAAGTGAATGGCATGAGATCCCATGTGCACGTATAGTTCCCTCTTCCTTGGCTTCACTTAATGCCTCCATGGCGCCTTTCATATTCTCGTTCCACTCATGATCAGTTACCGCATGCAAAAGAACAATGTCGAAGTAATCGGTTCCAAGTTCGCTCTTGAACCTTTCCAGATCACTCTTTACATCCTTGTAGGAGCTGGAGTTGGTCTTGGTCAGTATCACCACTTTCTCCCTGTCCGTTCTTTTCAAAGCTTCCCTGACATGCGGATGTGAGCCATACTGATCGGCCGTATCCCAGAAATTGATGCCTTCATCAAATCCCGCACGAAGAAGGTCTGAAAGTCCTTTAATGCCCATGGATCGGGTTTGCTTTGAACTGCCACCGAATCCCCCTGTACCGGTACCCATTGCCATTCTTGACATTTCAATTCCTGTGTTCCCAAGACGCACCCTGTCGCTGGGATACAACTTCTTTGTTCCGGCCAGCAGTTCATATGGAAATGCTGAGAGTATTGCAGCTCCGTTCAGGCTGTACTGAATAAACTTTCTTCTTTTCATGTGCTCATAATTTTCATGTTCGGTACATGCGTTTTTATTGTTAGATCATCCAAAAAACTTGTCAGGGTACTATTATCAAAACATAAACGAGTCTGTTTTGTTTGATTCTGGAGTACTATTTGCAAGTGTGCGGGAGGGGAGATCATTCTCTTTCTCACATAGGTATCTCCACCCTAAGACCACATTTCACAATCAATTGTTAAATAGAATGTTAATTTGTTTTTGTTTAGATTCTTTCTAAATATGAACTGTAACTTACCTTTTGCCAATCCTTTGTCAAAGATTAAAATGAAAAGACATGTTACAATTAAACACGCTTATTGAAAATCAGTATTACAAACCTGAACTATTTGAAGACATTCTTGAACGCCTTAAGGAACAGGGAGTTAATTTAAACAACGTATCCAGGAGTGATTTAGCAGGGGTAGATGAGTTTCATATAAGAGGTGCCGAAGTCTCAAAAGAGCTTGTACAGGAAATTGATCTTAATGACTCCAGGGTTTTAGATGTTGGTTGCGGAATTGGAGGGCCAAGCAGAATGCTTGCTGATGAATTCAATTGCAAGGTTACAGGTATAGATATCAGTCATGAGTTTATCAGAACAGCGCATAAATTATCTGAACTTGTTGGCTTAAACAGTAAAACAGAGTTTGTTCAGGCAGATGCCCTCAATCTACCTTTTGATAATGAGTCTTTTGATGTCGTTTTGACTCAACATGTGCAAATGAATATTGAAGATAAAGCCAGATTTTACTCAGAAATTAAAAGGGTTTTAACAGGCCAGGGAGTGTTTATCTATTATGACATACTCAAGAAAGGCGATGAAGATATTGATTATCCTGTTCCATGGGCAAACGACATATCAGTCAGTTTTTTAGGAACCTTTTCAACAATGGATAGTATTCTTAAAGACCTTGGGTTTACTAATTTACAAACAATCAATCAAACTAATAAAGCAACTCGGTTTCTTGTTAATTCATTTGAGAAAATTAAAATGAACGGTCTTCCAAAATTAGGTCTGAATGTATTGATGGGTGATTCAACAAAGATCAAGCTGGTTAATATCCTGAAAGGATTAGAAGAGAACAAGATCGTTCTTCAAAGTGGGATTTATAAAAAAACGGAAACCGTCACTCAATGAAACTTCTAAATTATGTCGGTATCCAATAAGAATTTAAAAGAAAAGTCTATTTCATTGGAAATAATTGCAGAAGCCAGTCCGACAATATATCAAGAGTCTTTTGATCGAAGGTCTCCTCAATCAAACCATACTCTCCCGGCAAACCAGTTTCACAGTTTTGAAACAGGTGGTTCAGTCCTGGCAGAATCATGGTGGTCACAGTTTGGTTACCTGATGCAAGAAGATCTTCCCGGATGGCATTGACGTTCTTTTGTGCCAGAACCTGGCAATCTTTCTCACCATTCAACGCAAGTACGGGACATTTAATAGACACGAAATATGAAGATGGATCGAACATTACAAAATAACGCATCCATGCATAAGAATCTTCTGGTACAGATGCTAATAAATTTTTCTTACTCTGTTCAATCTCCTCTTCACTATAACCACCAATCTCTTTTGCTGAGTAATAAACACTGGTAAATTCCAACGCCTTCTTTCCCCATTCTTCATGCGATTCATTGGAGATCATCAATTCGTAGACCTTACTCATAACTATCCGGTTATCTTCACGAATAGATTCTTCCACGCCACTCAATTCGGTAATATAATCACTTTGTTCCAGGAGGATGGTCTTCCCGTCAACACCCGGACCTGCAAGTGAAATAATGAATGCAATATCATCATATTCAGAGGCCAGCATAAAAGCTATCATTCCACCTTCACTATGTCCGATTACACCTACTTTTGATTGATCAACTTCAGCACGCTCAAACAGGTATTCAATGGCAGCTCTTGCATCGCCAGCATAATCTGCTGAGGTTGATCCCACAAAATTTCCGCCGGATGAGCCAACTCCCCTGTCGTCATAACGCAGCACGGCGATTCCCTCTCTTGTTAAGTGATCTGCAATCAGCCGGAATGGCTTATGTCCAAATATCTCCTCGTCCCTGTTCTGGTTTCCGGATCCCGTAACAAGTATAACTGCCGGAAAAGGTCCCTCACCTTCAGGAATGGTAAATGTCCCACCCAAGGAAAAGTGTTGTTCCCGATTTTCAAATGAAACCTCTTCCTCAATGTATGGGAATGGAGGTTTAGGCTCCTGAGGTCGATTCAACACAACAGCCTCTGTTTGTTTTACAAGGTTCAGGACAAAACTCATGTTACCTTGATTCCATGTACCAACGATTGTTGTTTTAGATGTGACTTTTCCCCTGTAATATCCCATGATCATGGGCGCATCAATTCTTATTGAATCACCTTCCAGGTTAACTTCTCCCATTGGAACACCCATAGCCCCCTGGTCGGGGCTGTCCATTGTTGCTTTGAACTGAGCATCCTCCGCAATAGAAATATTAAATACAAGACGCAATTGAGCGCCACCGGTATTCAGGGTACCCTGCCAGGATCCGATGATCTCTTCTTTCGATACCTGGCAATGTGCCTGATGGAATACCATTGCCATAAGAAACAACAAGAGGGTCATTGACGGGGATTTCATTTTCAAAAGGTTTAATTAATCGCGATTAACAAATGTAGATATATTCCCGCAGATCATTGAACCTGCAGGATATTCCTTATTGCTATTGGTACCGCCATCCCCATGATTTTTTGCAAAAGATCAACTCTAAGATTTTATTTTACAGATAATTGTTAAATATGATGTTAATTTGAGCTGGATTAGATTCTTTCTAAATAAGGATCATAACTTGTGTATTGTCAATCCATTGACAACAATGAAAATTATGAAGGAATCATGAACAGTATCAATAATAAATCAAATAAAGGAGAAATCACCATTGCGATTGGAGAAGAATCTGTTTCTTTTCAACCAGAATCCAAAAGATCCCTGGATATTGAAATGCTCCTCTTAAATATTCTTTTATATGTTTTAATATTTGCATTTAGCTTCAATATCATTTCCACCCCCGTTTTCCTAATGCTATTCTATTTCGTGGGAATGAGAGTTTTTATGGGAGGTCATGATAGATTCCATGCAAGCCATAGGGATCGGCTTCCCCGATTTATTGAGGCAATAGCAGAAGGCTTTTGGGTTGTACTAACTCCCTGGGATGAACCTTATGATTCAATTAAGAAAAAACATTTTACACATCATGAAACTCACGGCCATGGCAAGTCTGCTGATTTTGATACAAAAAGCGATCCTCATGCTGCCTACGAATTAGGAGGATTCTTTCGTGTGTTCTTTTCATGCCTTTTCTACGAAGAAATACAACTGTATATAGATATTCGAGACAATAAGCTAACCAGGAGTCGTTTGTACCGCTTTTTAATCTATGTGCCTTTGCTGATTACATTCATAGTAACTTTTGGCTGGACAACATATCTGATTGTTTTATTAGCTATGCGAATGACTGGATTTTCAGTTTGGTTCGTTTTTTCCTGGGTATTTCACAATCCATTTTTTTACAAATTCGGTTTCTCTAAACTAGTGCCAAAATGGATTATTCTGACAAATACTATCTTATTTGGACGAAGAATAGCAAAAGGAACTATTCATCATACCACTCATCATGCCTGGCCAGGAGTCCCTTATGATCAATTACACAAATTTGACTCCGCAGTGCTTCGCCATCCCGAACATGCACCGGAGTTGCGACCAATTGGATATTAGTCTCTAATTCAACGATGGTTCCGGCATCTAAAATCATTTTCAAGAACACACTTATATTCATAGCCTCTTAGTCAGGGCTGTTGTTTGTTGCTTTAAACCAGTACCAGATCCTTCACATCATTATCAAAAAATCCAGCAGATCATTGATCATGCTGGAATATTCAACCGTAATGCTCTTTATACGACTGATTTGTTAATTCGATGTTAAATCCCTGAATAGCAGGTAAGGGAGGAATGAATGCCCCGACAAAGCTTGAGAAATTTTACTAATTATTAACTAATTAATTGTATCATGAAATTAAGATTTGTTCTGTTATTGGCTATGTCAGCGGGGATCATCTCCTCCTGTCAAAAAGATTCTGAATTCCTTCCAGAACCGGATTCTGTTTCGGTAAATGAAGAAGCAACTCTCAAGTCAGCCAAATCCGAAGATTCCGATTTTGTCCATGGAATTAAATTTTATGTCGATGGGGTTGGCCTAGGGGATGGTGAGATGTATTATTTCAAAGGACCTGCCGATCACGTCGATGGTTCCAGAGATATTCCAGGGCACACCTGGGTCCAGGCAGGGGAAAATAAATTCAGAGGAAAGCATTTTAACACGGGACCCGGGGGAGCGTCTCAATGGTGGTCCTCAGATGCTGAAGATGGTGCATTTCTTTATAACGTGGCAGCGATAATAGATGTTTGGACTTCAGACAAGGCTGAATACTATGCCTCAAGAGGATTTGTGCACTACCATGAAATTGTTTCAGTTGAAACAGGGGAAGAGCATCCAACCAAGGTACCCTGGTTAAAGCATACTGCTGTTACCACTTTTACTTTCGACGGTGGACCGGTTCTTTTCCCTCCTCCTGGAAAGCCTGATTTAGAACATAATGTTACACCCGGGATTGATTGGGAGTTCCCAAATAACTATAAGATGCCTTATAATCCATAATAATTCATAGATATCTAAAGCATAGGATATTGGAAAATGGATGGAACCCATTGTGGTTTCATCCATTTTCTTTATAAACTTATCTGAACTACTTTTAACAACTTATCTAATAAGAGTAATCACGGTAAATTATTTAAATATTATGGAATATCCTGAATTTTATAATGAAGTTGAGCACATTGTACTCAAGGATGAATTAAGCGAGTTTTTAGGATCCAGTGAGGAAGGAATTATAGATATCTCCTATCTTGATATAGTGAAAATGGCAGGTCACAGTTGCGCACTTGTTAGCGGAACATATCTTATGGCACTTAAGGGACTTCAGGAGCTTTTTGGGACAGAGCTACCAAAAAGAGGAGCAATTAAAGTAGAATTGCGGGAATCTTTAAGCGAAGGAAATACTGGTGTTACTGCACAGGTATTGTCAAATATTACCGGGGCAACGACCGATACCGGATTTAACGGTGTTAATGGTAAATATAGCCGCCGGGGACTTTTGTTTTACGGCGCAGATATTCAATCAAACGTACGATTTACACGGCTCGATACAAACAAGAGCGTAGAAGTAAGTTATATGCCGATGAAGGTGGTTAACCCTGGTGACATTATGCAATCTGCCCTTGGTCCTGATGCAACGGAAGAAAGCAAAAAAGATTTTCCTAGAAAATGGCAGGACATGGTAAAAACCATTTTCGATAATGCTGACGAAGTAATTGAGCTAAAATAAACCGAGGAACCTTCAATTTACTTATAAGAAAGGGGAACAGCCGTGCTATTGAGGTCCGGCGGCAAATTCCTGAATTCCAATTTCGCCTTGCCAAAGATACGGGCAAACATGTGGCCTTCGACCTTCATGAGGAATTTTAATTTTTTCCATGGCGAAACCGATTCCTGCACTGCTTCCACCGACTCGAAGTTTCTTACCAACCCATGTACAGGTTCCAGGCCATCGATATTTTCAACGTGTTTCTTAAAATCAGTGTTGTCGAAAGATTGGCACCTGTCCACAAAGGAATTCGTTAAAAAGATATATTCATTTGATGCGATCGAGTTCTTTAGCAAGCGATGGGTTGTAATAACGTCTTCGCCAGAAATCTTTTGAATGTGGCGGACTTTGGTGAATGCTGCTTCACCCGAATGCAAGATCGCCTTGAGTTTGAGTTCGCGGACCCTGTTACAGGCTTCGCAAATGCAATATCCACACTCTCTTAGCAGATAAGCCTCCCGTTTGCGAAAGGCTAAAAAGTACTTTTCCAGCTGCAGGATGATGTTATCCGCCAGGTCGGGTGACCCATCATCTAAAGCATAGAGACTAATCGCATCACCCAATATCTCGTGGGCCAATACTGGCAATTCAACCTCGTCCAACATGCATTCCATGAGTTCCCCAATAATCTTCTCAGCATGCAGAAGCGACATCTTGTGCATCCGGATGAAATTCGTGTATCCACTAATATCAATGAGGATAATAAACAATGGCTTAACACCCATCTGATCGATTTTCATTTTCCTGATTTCATAAAGGGAATTAGCATTGGTACTTTCTTTTGATACTCTTCGTATTCTTTTCCAATGTAATTTCGAAGGTCTTTTTCCTCTAAATATTTTACTGCAATAATGATGTATATGGTTGTACCTAAAGTAAATATTAGGTGCCCAACCGTCATTAAAGGTGTTGCCCAAAATGCAATTATAAAGCCCAACATTATGGGATGTCTCACGATTTTGTAAAAGAAATTTACCTGGAGGACATGGGATTGTGGTTGTCTGTTTTTCAAATTATCAAAAATCTGCTCTAACCCAAAAAGTTCGAAATGATTGATCATAAACGTAGAGAGAAACACAACAAGCCATCCAAAGAAAAATACTCCGGTTAAAATCAAAGCAAAAGTTTCATTTTCGACATTCCAGACTACTGTTGTTACTGGTTGCCATTGCCAAAATATTAATAGCAGAATTAAACTGGTCAAAAGAACAAAGGTGCTGCGTTCTATGGCAGGACTAATAAATCTTGTAAACCATTTTTTAAAGGCAGGTCTTGCCATGATACTATGCTGTATTACAAACAGGCTTAACACAAGTGCATTGACCAATAATGCTTTTAAAAAATTGGTTTCTGTTCCAGAGTCGATTGATTTCGGAACGATAAAATTGCCTACAAATCCGATAGCATACAGAAAAGCAATAAGAAAAACAAGGTATGCGAATAGTCCATAGATAAACGCCATTGATTTTTTCATGATCTTAAGTATTAATTTGATTTCAAATATTGTTCTCTTTCTATTTTCATGCCTCAGTTGTTTCTACACAAGATCGGATTTAGGCTGCCACAATTGTTCAGGAATGTGTTCACCTAAATCCGACCTGGCATAATCAAACAAAAAGTACCATTCCTCGCATTTAATTTACCGATGCAGTTGCAGTTGCCGGACTAATTACTGTAGCAAGTTTGTTAATGGAGGTAATCGGAAATTCCGCTTTTTCCGCATGTTCTTTAAGGATTTTTTCGTCTATACCTTTGTAAACACAATAGATTTTGTCTTCGGTTACATAACTGTGCAACCATTTAATATCCGACCCCTGTTCCTTCAGTACTGAGTTGGATAATTGCGAGATCCCTTTTAACTGTTCCGCAGTTAAGTCTCCGGCACCGGGCATGTCTCTCTCGATCACATATGTGTTTAATTTGGCTTCTTTTTTCATGGTGTGTTTTGTTACTGAATAATCTTTGACATACGTTTCGGCAATCTCGGTATTCTGTGAAAATGCAGCAGTACCGGTCAGTACTAATAGGGTAAACGCTAAGGAAATCGATTCTTTCAATGTTTTCATAATATTTGTTTTTTTGTGAAATAATATATTACAAAGATCGGTCATCGGTTGCGGAACAAATGATATAAATCATTCATTGACAAGCACTATTTGACCATTCTCAGTTTTAACAAGGATTTACTCAGGCGAGACTTTTTAAGAATTCAGCCGGAAGAACACTAAATCTCTTCTTGAAGCATTTTGTGAAATAGGAAGGATTGGTAAAACCCAATTCATATGAAGTTTCAGAGATATTTTTACTCTCCTTTTGCATTAATTTAATGGCATTATTGAGCCTCATCTCTATTAAAAAATCAATGGGCGATAAGCCGGTTATATCAACGGTTTTTCTGTAGAGCTTGGACTTGGAGACTCCCAGTCTTTTGCAAAATTCATCCATCCTGACGTCATGGTCAAACATCGAATCATGGAATGCATCGATTAAACGGTTCAGGAATTGCTCTTCTGCCAGACTAAAAGCCCTTATTTGTTCAGAATCATTAAACGCATTTGCTCTGTTTCCCTTATACAGCTCCCTGATCATTGATGTTGTTTGGATCTTGCCTGATTTAGAAATAGAGCTTAATCTTTTTGCCATTTTTATGGCATCACCAAATATCTTACTGTTTTCTGTCACAGGTACACCAGCACTTATTCCAATCCTTAGTTCAACCTCCGGAAGATCGGTACAGGTATTTTGTATCCGTATAGATTCTTGCAGGTTAAGTGCACATTCCACCGCATTGGTTACAGATGCAAATGAAGCCAAAACCTCATCATGGTTCTCTATCTTTAATCCCCCGAAATCATGAATGGATCGACGGGTAAGATTATTGAAAAGATTTATCAGTTTACTGCCAACCTTTTTCCCGTATTTGCTATCAATTTGGGTACGGTCCTTCAGGTCAACGACCAAAATGGATCGAAACGCAGGATCATTAAAGATTGAATGTTCCGTTGAACTGCTTGCTTCAGTTGAACCCGGATCATGGATTCTTCCTAAGAATGCGTTGACTATATTGCTATTCACCTCAATTATTTCATTGGGAATAAGTCCATGTGCCTTGCCGTGCATATCCCTTACAGATTGCATATTCGGGGCTTTCATAAGGCAAAACGCATTTCCTCTCTCTACATCCACCCAGTAAGTCATGACTTCAACACCATAATCCCCCTGGATTTCAATATCTCTGGCGGAAGCCTCTGCAACGGCACCGGCAGTAACACCGGGCACATCGTGTCTATCCATGTAAATAGGCATAATTGTGGTTTTTTAAGGTAAAGTGGCTGAAGAATACTTAATTATCTTCAGATTATCGGAAAGTAGATGGTAAATGTAATCCTAAAAAGTATGCAAACATGTTAATATTCATGCCATTAATGTTAAAATCAGATCATTTTGACCTTAAAGTGCATAGTCTTTCATTACATTCTTCAAACTTGCCATGCTAATCATAATCCTGTAATGAAAGAGAGAAGATGGTTATTAAGCCCGAGGAAACCACCATTGAGCGTATCTTCCGCATGATGGGTATTGATGCTCGATAATGTCCCTGTTGCAAAGTGGGGCATCTGATCCCGGTAGCTACAGTGCCACGTATCTGATTTAAAGCAATTCTGCAATTAATTGTGTCGATTAAGACTTTGCTTGATGGTAAGTTCAATTGTGACAATCAATATAAACCTAACTCTATTCGAATATACCCAATAATATTACTTCACAATCGGCAGTTAGAAACTCTTGGCGTTAATCAAATATTAAGACACTGGTGGAGAGAGGAAATAATAAAGCTTACACAAGACTCCTTTCAGGTATCCAATATTAAGGATGTAGTGGTGATGAATATTGATAGTCTGATATTCCATTCTGATAATTTGAAAGTCAACAAAATTAGGCTGGAAGAATTGATTGATGGCTACCTGCTTGAAACCAATCAAGAATTGCTCGAGAAGAAAGTATCTAAAAGCGACAATGAAAGGATGGGAGTATTCCAAGACTCTTGTCTTCCTTTCTCAGACTATATCGGACGTAAATTTACTTGGAAGTTACCCTCAATATTTGAAGAAAAAGGATTAACCCTCTTTGAGGAGCGATAAAATCAAAATCCATCAACACCTCCGTCAACAGAAATTGGAAAGCCCCCGCAAATCCGAGGATCTACGAGGGCTTTCGCGGTTTGGTGGTGGTGCCACCAGCCCCCAATGATTTAAGGCATGATCCCGCGGAAATCCTGACATAATTGTCTGCAAATGAAGCAGCCAAGATGCCGCTTACCTTATGTAGAAATCTAAAGATCCTTGTATTCTGTTGATGGTCTGTAGATTCGATATAGGTTCTGTGATTGATTAATAGGCTTTTAGATGCAGTATGATGGAGTGAAAAAAGCATCAACAGTCCCGTCAACAGTGTGATTATGTGATCTCTTTGATTAATTCCATATGCCTCAATAATTCCTCATAAAAATCTTCAAATTTCCAGCAATCAACACATTATTAATACAACAGTGAGAGGATATTCTTTTCAATGATGTGAATCCTTCCTGAGATCTCGTTGGACTCCATGATCTTCTAATGCACCTTCGTGAAGCACCAATAAAGGAATTATGAATATACCAAATCCACATTTTTTATTAAGAAAGCCAAAAGACACAAAACCAACAGCTATCTATTGTCATCTACGCTTCAATAATGAGAGAATAGTGTTTGCTACCGGAGAAAAGATTTATCCAGTTCAATGGGATTCTGTTAAACAGCGTTCGATTAATTCAAAGAAGTATCCCAATAATTCTGAACTCAATATTTGGCTTGATAGAATTGAAAGTGAGATTAAGTCTATTTTCAGAAGCTTCAATTTGGATAACATCTCTCCTACTAGTGACTTGATTAAGAATAAGATCAATGAAAGGATCTTTCAGAAAACATCCAGCAAAATTCCATCCCTCATTGCCTTCATTGACTCCTACATAAAGGAATGCACTAAAATCAAGAATCCCAATACTGTGAGAACTTACATCACTACCAATAAGCATCTAAAATCCTACGCCAAACTTCATTCCATCAACCTTGACTATTCCTCAATCACATTGGACTTCTATAACTCCTTTGTAGACTATCTCACTCATGATCTAAGTCTCTCCCAAAACACAATAGGAAAACATATCCAAGTATTCAAGACATTCATGAATGAGGCAACAGATAGGGGATTTAATAAAAAGATGGATTTTAGAGGAAGGAAGTTCAAACGGCTAGCTGAGCCCGTCGAGAGCATTTATTTGAATCTTGATGAATTAGAACGGGTAAGGGGGCTCGATTTGACACAGTCACCAGGTCTAGAACGAGTACGTGATTTATTTTTGATAGGATGTTATACCGGATTAAGGTATTCTGATTTTACAAAAATCCAACCTGAAAATATCACAGTAGAAGGTAAAGGACAATACCTTGAAATGCTTACTCAAAAAACGAGTCAGCGCGTAGTCATACCACTTAAACCCCTCGTTCTTGAGATCCTAAATAAATATGAAGGTTATATTCCCAAACCACTTTCTAACCAAAAGATGAATCAGTATCTCAAGGTGATTGGAAAACAAGCAGGTATCACTAACAAGATCTTTGTTACTAGAACAAAAGCAGGAATAAAAAGCGAGAAGTTGGTTCCCAAATATGAACTGATTCGTACTCATACTTGCAGAAAATCTTTTGCCACTAATGCATTCCGTAGTGGATTATCCACACTCTCAATTATGAAGATCACTGGTCATAAAACTGAAACACAATTCTTTAAATATGTGAGGATTACCGAACAAGAAAATGCGTCAAATCTGATCAATCATGAGTTTTTTAAAGATTGAATGTTGGACGTGAGATCAGCCTAATCGTTTCTGATAAGCATGTTAACGAAAATAAGATCCGTGTTGTTAATTTCGATAACAGTGATGTCGAAAACGGCATACATAATATAGATCTAATACATGTTTAATAGAGAAAGGAATACAGATAAGAATATCTGGTATTGAGATTGGAAGATAGTATATTCTTTAAGATATAGTCCAGTATTGAACTGGTTGAAGAATATTGAAATTGGGTCATGTATTAGAAAGGAATAAGTGAATTATATTTCAGTAATTTAGGCCGAAATATCGATTCTTATACGTTTGAGGGGAATGGCAGCAGAAGGAATGGTTTACTGCACTAGTAAGAGCAAAAGGCCTGTGAGACAAAAGGTCTTTGAGACCATTGAGCTCACCTGATTGATCATTAATTTATATCTTCAGATGAAACACTCAATAGTGTTTTGAAATAAGTTCAATACCCATCTCCGCTTCTAAGATTACTCTAATCAAATAAATATCTAGTTCTGCAAGCAAATAATAGTATCTGGTTTTTATTTAACTTAGTCTTTCCTGATCTGGTTCCCGATGTTCATTACTTCATCAGGTTTATGACCCTTTCTAACTCAATAATTTGAATGGAAAAGAAAAGGAATTTATCGAAAAAGCTACTACAAGTCTATACACTAAACTCTTTGTTGGGATTTTTTCAATTGCTGCAGCTGTTATCACAATATTTGCTTTTTTCCAAGAAAAGAAAGTTGATCTGCAATATGAAATATTGTCAAACGCTAATGTTCTAGATATTAATGCTGAAATAAGTAAACTGGATATAATATATGATTCTACCAGCTTGAAGGAAAATAATGAGAACTTAAGACTAATAAATATTAAAGTGATAAATAAAGGAAGCAAGCATATATTAAAAGAATATCTTGATTATAATGATCCTATTGGCATCCGAATTGACTCTGGGAAAATTCTTGAGAATCCTGAGATTATCGAAACAAGTAATGAATATATTAAACGGAATCTGAAGTATGACTTGCATAGTGATTGCACGATAACGTTTTCTGAAATAATAATTGAAAGTGGTGAATATTTTGTAGTGAAACTTTTAGTATTACATAAGACAAATGAAGAGCCCCAAATACACTCTTTAGGAAAAATAGCAGGACAAAGGCAGATTGAAATAAGATACTCGACCGATATAAAAGATGAAATTCCATTTTTCGAAGCAACATATTTCGGTAATGTATGGATTCAAATTGTTCGCTTCATATCATACTTTTTCCTTATAGTACTTATTCTGTTGATTATTGCATTTATTGCTAGTAAAACCTTGGATCTGAAAACCAATAGAAAGAGGAAAAGGATTATAAATAAATTTAAGGAGAATAAGAACTATAAGTATAGTAAAATGGATGATGCCATTTTTGATAGATATTTTCAATCTGGGCCCGATTCATTTGAAGAAATGCTTGAATTGACTACTGATGTTCTACTTTTAAATGAGAAATATCAGGAGGCCCTAGATAACCTTAAGCAAAGGGATGAAAAAACAATCGATACTGAAACACCAACACCATTACTTCATATTAAAGACGAGGCTAGTAGGATCCTGACAATAATTAGATCTATGCAAAAAGATGGGCTAGTTTACACGGAAAATGAAAACCTTATTATAAATCAGAAAATGCGTATGACTTTAGGAGAGTTTGTTGACTTACTGAAGGTCGAAAAGGAATTTATGAAACAAAGATTTTATCGAGGTGGTGACGTAATTTCCGTAGCTGAAGAAAGCATAGAATAGTAACTATTTAAGTGCAATAATAAAATATCCTATCAAAATGCAATTTGTCTACATAGATGAAAGCGGGACAGGAGATGAACCTATAGCAGTAATGACTGCAATTGTTGCTGACTCTTATAGGATGAGGCGAACCAAACACGACTGGAATTATCTCTTACTCGAATTGAGCCAAATTATTGGGCGGGATATTGACGAAATACACACAAGAGACTTTTACTCAGGCAATAGTCCATGGAGAGAACTTTCTGGAAGCCAGCGATCAGATATTATAGATTCTATATTCCATTGGTTACAAGAAAGAAAACACTCAATTGTATACACAGCAGTTCATAAGGAGTCTTTTTATTCAGATAAGAATAAAAGTGAAAGATTAAAAGAAGTCGGAACTCTTTGGAGGTTTATGGCACTTCATATCGCTCTTTCTATACAAAAAAGATTTCAAGGTTCTGCTCGAGGTAAATTAAGGAAAGTAAATCCAAAGGGAGCCTCAGTATTAATTTTTGATCACGAACATAGGGAGCAGGAAAGGTACACAAATATGCTCCTGTCACCTCCAGATTGGACTGACTCGTATTATGATAAGAAGGAAAGACAAGACAAAATGGACAAGATTATTGACGTGCCTCACTTTGTCGACTCAAAACAAGTTGGGCTTATTCAACTGTCTGATTTTATGTGCTTTTTTCTTAGAAAATATCTTGAATTGGAGATGGGATTAGTAAAACCTACATACAATGATGAAAAAGAAAAAGTAGCTAATTGGTCAAAACTCATACTTAAACAATCAATACCTAAAAGTAATATTATTATGAGTCGAGGTAGGTGCAATTGTGCTGATCTTTTTTATAAGTATATTCCTGAACCTTTAAAATAATTCGATAATGAATACGCGAAAATTTAAAATCTTGTGCGACGGAGATTCCATCGGTTTCATTTTTATCTCAGATGACCATCCAACCTTCCCCAATTGCAAGGCGGCAACAATATGGCCATTCGAGTTAAGAGGAACTTGGACAGCAAATGACTTAGAGCTAGTTGGGCATCAACTAATAACAGACATTTTCGAAATTGACACGAGTGATGATGAAGTCAAAGACAACTTGGTACAAAGGTCAAATATCAATCCTGACAATTGTAACAACTTTATTATAATGGAATACTAACTGATAAATTGTCCCTAATAACAAACTGTGCTTTATTACAAGCCCTCTAAGCAATCTTTAAGCTCATTCTTTTAAAATTCTTCATTTGATATTGCAAGTGGATTTTTCTTGAGTTCGAGTTCAGCTAGCGCCAACTCATAGATTTACAGCTATTTAATGACTAATGGTCTAAACTGATTGTTGTGTGAATGTTGACGATGTCGTTGATAAAATTGGCAACTCCACGGATTCTGTATGAAGAATCCGCAGATCTTGATTGGACCAGTTTTACATGAAGATTATATGATCAGCCTGCTCATTTCTGACTGAATTGTTAATTAAAATAAGATCCGTGTTGTTAATCTCGATAACAGTGATGTCGAAACCGGTATACATAATATAAGATCAATACATGTCTAATAGAGAAAGAAATACAGATATGAATATCTGGTATGGAGATTGGAAGATAGTTTTTTCTTTAAGATTTAGTCCAGTATTGATCTGTTTTATGGATGATGAAACTGGGTCCTGTATTAGAAAGGGATAAGAGGAGTTTATTCCTGTAATTTAGGCTAAAATCTCGATTTTTTTTCGTTCGAGGGGAATGACGCCATAAGGATTGGTATACAGCACTTGTGCGCGCAAAATGGCCTGTTAGGAATAAAATAAAAGTGTTGATAAGAGTGCTGTTGAATATTATCTGCGAATCAAACCGCCAAAAATACCTTCAATAAATAACTCATTTTGATTCGAAACAATTATTGGTTCATATTTTGAATTTATTGATTCCAACACTGCTCTTTCATTTAATTTTCTCAATCTTTTTATCATTACTGATTCCTCATAAGCACATATAATAATATCTCCACTCTCAGCAAATTTCTGAGCCTTACAAATTACTATATCCCCAGCCCTTATTTCTGGCTCCATTGAATCTCCATCCGCCTCCACTAAAAAAGCATCTTCGACAGGGAATGAAATTAATTGAGATGCAATTGGAATTTTATCAATAGGACGTCCTGACAATAATCTGCCATCTGGGCCACATTTTGCAAGTCCATATAGATTAATAAAACTAATTGGACTCTCTGGATCGAAAGTTACAGTATAGCGATTTGGATTATTTGGATTTCGCTTCAAATAGCCTTTTTTTTCCAATTGAGTAATATGGTGATGAACAAGTCCTGGAGAATTTAATCCCATTTCATTCATAAGCTGTCTGATGGTAAGAGGCTCATCAATATTGTTTACTAACAGCTTTAATAATTCTTCTTGATTATGATGAAGAGACATTTCGTTAAAAAATTATTGTTCAATTATTTATTGAACACTTTGCATTTGTTCAATATAAAGCTTATTTTTGAATAAATATGTTAAATCTAGAAATTATGGCCAAAAAAACAGTAAAATACAAATCAAGCGAAATTGATAAGCTGCCAAATGATAGGCCAGTGGTCTATAAAATTAAGACTGCATCTGGAAGCAATAATTATACTGGTATTGCTAAAAGAGGTCGAGTGAATGATAGAATCAAAGAACATTTAGAAGGTATTCCTGGAGCGACAGTTCAAATTGAACAGATGGAATCAATTTCAAAAGCCCAGGAAAAAGAATCTAATATCATTGCTCGATCTAAACCAAAGTATAATATTCGAGGAAAGTGATTTAATTTATTTTTGTCAAAAGAAATTGAAGATTAAGATGGTCAAAAGAATGTCTCTTTCACAATACAAGAGCAAAATACGTCAACTTGAAAGCAAGCAAAGGCAAGCTATCAATAGTCACAACCAGAAGGTTCGTAAACACAACCAAAATGTAAAACAGTCAGTTAACAAATACAATCAAAATGTCAGGAATTACAATGCTCGTGTTAGAGCGAACCGACAACGACTAAAGCTGGAACTTAATAAACTTAATCAACGCCAAACAACCCGCTATGTCACCTATCGTTCTTCAGTTATCTCCCTTAGTCAATCATATTCTCATCTCGACCAGCGTTCTGAAGCTGGAAATCTTGAATCGAAGTACAATCCATTTCTAGACCTGTCAGAAAAAGAAACCGCGAACAGTGCTGAGATTCTAAATCTTCTAAATGGTTCTAGTGATTATGCAAGCACTGAAGGTCTTGTCGCAGATTCAGTGCTCGAGAATGAATTACGTGGGATTTCTGATGATTTGGATGATCGTTGGAAGGGAGCTGTATTCTCACTGCATCCGAATAATCCAGACGCTGCTAGGCATTTCTGCACAAGCGCCAGGGAGATATTTACTCAAATACTTGAAATTAAAGCCCCAGATGTGGAGGTAATGACAATATCGCCAGATTGTGATATAACGGATCATGGAACTCCTACTCGTAGGTCCAAAATTAGGTTCTTGCTTAATAAGAAGGATCTAGCAGATACGGGGTTCGAAGATTTTGTTGAAGAGGATATCCAGAATATTATTGAGTTATTCCAAATATTTAATGACGGAACACATGGATCTGCTGGAAAATTTAGCTTCCATCAACTATCTGCAATTAAAAAAAGAGTTGAAGACAGTATAATTTTCCTTTCCAAGCTGGTCAATTGAATTATTACCATTTTATCATTTTTGAAGTCCATCACTTCAAGTACCTATCCTTCCCCTAATTGCTAATCTGGCCAATTTATTGCAGTAATTCTCCTCTTTTTCTCTCGCTGAGAAATATGTTCTCAATTTAAATAGTGCGCACATGCCTCGCGCTAAACTTCCCCCATTTATTTAATTATATATTCTATAATCCAACCAAATCTTCCCATCCAGAGTATCGATGTTCTGGCCAATATATTATTATAAACAATTGCAATAAATATATATATAACTATTTAATTATTAGGCATTTGCAAAAGTGTTTGAAATGATATTAATTTGCTTGTAAGATCAATTTCATCAAACAATAAAGATGATTGATCTGCTCAAAATTGAGCATAGTAAATAAGCAAAAAATGATGAATCCACTTTTAAAATTAAAGACCGATTACTACTGTACTATCCTTCCCGCAAAGGAAGCTATTCATGAATTTATCTGCTATCATCCTAGACCTCCCCCTATTCTGATTTACGAAGAAAGCTTCCATAAGATTAGCAAGCACAATAATGAAATCATATTAATTAACATTTAAAAAATGAAAAATGAATAATAACATATTTAGTAGCCCACCAGGGCAAATAATTGATGACTACAGTAAGGCATGGTATTTTCTAGATGCTTCAAGGCTCTCTGAAATACTTAGGCTTGGTGTAGTCTATATTGATCCAGATATCGGAATTATCGAAGGAGTAATGGATGTTATCAAAGTACATCAGGATTGGATTTCAAGGATTAATGAAGCCCTTCTTCCTTATGTGCTGATAAGGCATCACGTTATTGAAGTCGATAAAGAACAGATTCAATTTGCAAGTCACTTTGAACTGTTTACGCACCAAGAGGAGCTGATGTTAAAATTTCATATTCAGCATTCAAGAAAGGTTATTAAGGAAATAGCGCTTGTGACAGACAACCTACTTAATGCTCTTCAGTATTATAGATCTAATGGTAATGATGATGCTATTCAATTACATCTTGATTTTGCAGCATGAAAACTCCAGCTCTACCCTTCTTCAGTCATACCTACAGAAAAATTCATTTCTCTGTAGGTGTGACTTCTTTTCAAGCCTCACTAAATATTCATAACCCAATGCCAATGATGGCGACAAAATCTCATTAACATTATGAAAAACAAAGATGAAGGGCTTAAGGCCTATTTCTTTACCGATAAAACCGTTAGAGAAGATAAATCCTTACCTGATATTAGCAAACTTGTATTCTCAGACATTGCCTATTTCTGCTTCCTTGGTAACGAAAAATGTATTGCTTCCAATGATTTTTTTTCTAAAAAATATGGTAAAAGCAACGGAACAATAAGTAAAGCAGTATCTGCACTGGAAAAGAGGGGGTACATTGAACGATACTTGGATCAGTACAAAAACAGGACGATCTATGTTCGAAGGAGCAAATTCGCGAAAGAACAGACTGTTACTATTCAATATCCAAAGGGCGATAAACCAACTCAGCCAGTAGACCAGAACAACTCTCCAGAACCAGAAAAATCCAATTCATTTTCTGATAAAAACAAGAAGTACAAAGGATTTGATTATGGCAATTATCCACAGTTAGAAAAATTATGGTACAATGAATAGTATTACATTATTAATTGAACAGGTGATCAAGGAAGTCTACGTAGAGTATGACTTCCTTTCCGATCACGATCTGGCTTTTTTCTTCCTTGATGGATTAAGAAGAGCCAGTCTTAAGGATTTGAAATCAGACTTCAAGTCAGCGGCAAAAGATGCGGTATATAATCGTACACGCAATATTAAACCTAAAGAACCTGTCCTTTCTGGCAGGCTAGTTTCTGAGGATTACACTCGAAAGCTTATGCATAAAACTGCTGAGCTCCTTATACAGAAGAGCATGAATGAAAAGGATGACAAAACCGGATATGGCGAGTTCATTTATGACGGTTATCCTTTTATTGAAGCTGGTTATTTTGATTTTGCTGAGTTCTTAGTTGAAGAAAACACTGGAAAGAATATCGTTGTATCAGGAAGAATCACTTCGGTTCGTATTAGGAGTTCCGGAAAGAAGAAATTTGCATATCTGACGCTTATTGATCACAACAAGAAAAAACTAACCGTGCTTGTCTCCTCAACATTCTATGCAGAATATGAACTTGACCTTAAAAACTGCAAGGGGAATTATGTAGGGGCTTCTGGAAAGCTTGCGTTTAGCAACTACCTCAAATCTCTTATTCTCAAAGCCTATGAGCTTGAATTTCCAAAAGGATATTTTATTGAAAGAATACCAGTATTAACAAATTAAATTTAAAATCATGAATGAAAATTATCAATCAGAAGAATCGGATTATGTTTCAGATAATATAACAGACTATCGTGAAGCAGAAAGACAATACTTTTCTGAGTTAATGGATAAGAGATTTAGGAACTTTAAGAGCATGAATCCAGGAATGATGGCATATTTGAATACAAATTTCGACCAGCCTGATTTTATGTATTATCTGCATGAGTGTTTATTGTCAATTGTAAGATCGAATCCATCTTTTACTTTAGAAAATTATGCATCATTTTTTACAAACAAATTCTGGTACTCACACTACCAAAAATTTCTTAAAGATCTTGGGGCCTATCTAACTAAGAGTGTTGAGGAAAGAATGTCTTTTGTGTTTACTAAGTTGCCCTATAAAAATGATGTTGAGCGTGAAATATATAACTCTTTACCTTTTTTGACTGAATTTGTTGCAAGTATTATCTTCAACAAAATGCTCATTTATGATCTATATAAGACTGAAATAGATTTTATGCAATTATCTGAACATCATCGTAAATCTTACTTGTTTTATCCATTAGCAACCACAAATTATGCACTAGGTAATTATTACTGGTTTCACGCAAATGTGGTATAATAGACAAAATAGTTGCACATTCTAGGTTAAATCTTTCAAGTGGACAAAATAGTTGCTGTTTTTTTAGTCCATGTTTTATAGTCTCTATGATAGTTCATACATTCGGTTTATCAAGT
>SDBV01004193.1_pt1 | contig 20881 bp, 16 predicted proteins | sample 2277081 | NCBI WGS metagenome assembly SDBV01 (sample SAMN10402039, study PRJNA504765) | marine sediment metagenome | isolation source: marine sediment core GS10_PC15, 223 cmbsf | place: Arctic Ocean: Southern Knipovich Ridge | collected 2010 | reverse complement strand
ACCGAAGAAAGCGGTTTGGTGAAAATAGACCTTCTCGGTAACCGCAGTCTGGGTGTCATCCGGGATACCATCGCCAACCTTGCTGAAAACAGTATCACATTTGATGAGTCTGCCTGGAATCCGGAAGATGATGCCGCCACCCAGGCCAATGTGGCAGCCGGGAATACCATGGGATGCTTTTATATTGAAAGTCCGGCCATGCAACTGCTGCAGCAAAAGGCCAAGGTGGGCGACTTTGAGCATTTGGTGATCCACAGCAGTATCATCCGGCCGGCAGCCAATGAATTCATCCGCGAGTACATCCGGCGGCTTCACGGGGGTGCCTGGGAACCGATCCATCCACTTTTAACAGACATTTTGGATGAAACATTCGGTATTATGGTGTACCAGGAAGACGTCTCTAAAACCGCCGTCGCCCTTGCCGGTTTTTCCCATGCAGATGCGGATGGGTTGCGAAAAATCATGTCCAAAAAAGATAAAATTCGAAAATTAATGGACTACAAGGCGCGCTTTGTGGCCGGGGCCCGGCAACGCGGTGTTTCAAAAGAGCAGATCCAGGCCGTCTGGAACATGATGATGAGTTTCAGCGGGTACTCTTTCTGCAAGCCCCACAGCGCCAGCTACGCCCGTGTTTCATTCCAGGCAGCCTATCTGAAAACCCACTTTCCGGCTCAGTTTTTGGCGGCGGTGATCAGCAACCAGGGGGGATTTTACAGCACATTCGCTTATGTGTCGGAAGCCCGGCGCATGGGTTTAAAAATTTGTTTGCCTGACATCAACAAAAGTGAAATCCGATGGAAAGGACGAAATAACAGCATTTTGGTCGGGTTGTTGTCCCTTAAACATATCGGCCCAAAGCTGCAAAAAAAAATTGTTTTGTGCCGGGAAAAGAGACTCTTTATCAGCCTGGCCGACTTTTTAGAACGTGTGCGGCCCGGCGCACCGGAAGCCGGATCACTGATCGACGCCGGGGCTTTTGACACGCTTCATCCGGATAGAAACCGATCCGCTTTTAAGTGGGAGCTGGTCTGCCGGCAAAAGTCCGGATCTTCGCGCGCCCGAACCGTAAGTCTGTTTGATAAAAACCCACAGATCGAAAAACCGGCGTTTCCGCCCGAATGTGCAACCGTGCGACTGCAGCGCGAGTACGCGGCATTGGGCTTTTTATGCGACCAACATCCCATGTCGCTCTATGCCGACCGGTTAAAGGGAAAAAAGATCCGCAAGGCAAAAGACCTGCCTGGTTTTATCGGGAAACAGGTCCGGGTGGCCGGACTTTTGATTACCGGCAAAGTGGTGCACACCAAACACGGCGATCCCATGGAATTTTTAACTTTCGAGGACGAAACCGGGCGCATGGAGACGACTTTTTTTCCAAAGGCGTATCACCGCTTCTGCAGCATCCTGGATAAAACCCGGCCATTTATCCTTCACGGCAAAGTTGAATCGGATTTCGGCGCCCATACCTTAACCGTTAACCGGGTTGAAGCCGTCAGTAAATTCGATCCACCCTTGAAGAAAACATTTTTTGAAATTTAAATCTTTTTTTAAAGCGGGCCCTAAGGGCAATATCTTTTTCAAGATTAATAGTCAGGTGGTTCGATTTCCCCTCATGGCCACCTTCCCAACCGGCAAAACGAAAACCGGCATCAGGGATGGCAACAATTTGAACGGGGATACCCTTGAAATAAAGACCTTCCCACGGATAATCTTGGACATCCAGCGTAATGGTATTGATTTTTATTTTTCCGCCTAACCCGTGTAAAATATTCAAAGTAACTTTGCTCATTTCTTTTAATCCAAAAAAATCGATGAGATGTGCCCTCATGTGCTTTGGCCGCTTTCGGGCAAATGTTCTTAAATGGCCTACTTTCCTTTTCCAGTTCTTCATGGAGTGAATACTAAATACGCAGTTTCCCCATCTCTGAATATGTTCTTCCATTTCCGGTTCAATTATTTTTTGGATGGCATTAATTTTTTGGATGACCACATCTCCCTTAAAAATGGTGTTCAAATAATCAGCAAAACGCATAATAAATCGCCTTTTGAAGTCTTCATTATTTAAAAGAGAACGGAGTAGGCGAGTCGCTTTTTCTTTATTTCGCCCCCGTTTCACCCCATCTTTGGTAGCAAACCTGAGGGTGTTGTACTGATATGCGCGTTGGCCGCTAACCCTTCCAAATCCATAGTCCGTATCATACAGCAGCCATCGCCATTTACCGTCGTGACCATACCGCGTATCTTTTTTATTGTTTGCTCCAATTTTCCGCCAATACCGCCTATTGTTGTTCGGCCAATCTCTATTATTAAAATATATCTGGGCTAGGTTATAGTCGATAAAATTATCAACATCGATTTTGTTTTCGATGTATTTATAATGCTGCGGTTGCCTCATATCATTAGTATGAACATACCTTAAAATGTGAATAAAATCTTGCCGATCTTTTTGTGAGCCAGCCTTGATACCTATAAAGTCCTCCAAAAGGGCAATTTCGTGTTTCTCCAATTGGTAATGATCCATTAAGTAATGCTCATCCATGTGCTCCCTGATATTATATATTCCCCAATATTCACCATTGAAAAACACCACCCCTGGCCGGTAAGCTTGCGTATCCAGAATGCCATTCACCAAACGCTGCATCATCGCATCACCAAATAGGGTGTGAGCGGCGTCTTGACCCGAGGTGCGCAGTAAAATATGCTTAAACTGATCGAGGACTTCATCATTTTCCTTTGATCGTTTGAGCCCGGGAAAAATCTCATAATTAAAACGGTTTGTGGTATAATACGTTTTTCTTGCATAAAGGATAAACGGTTTCTGGGATAGGGCTCGGTTAATCGGTCCACCAAATATTCTGATGCCCGCCTTTTGAGAAAAACCCAAAATACCGTTGGGCTCAAAAAAATCAATATGAACAGGCCGTTCCCAGTGCCTGCCTTTTTCATGATAATTGCCCGCCACATTTTTAATGCGCGCCTTTTGGGGATATTTCTTTTTATAATCCTCAGCTGCCTTCCCCTGAACATAAATCCCTTTTTGAAAACCAAATAGATTGATGGGATCTGTAACAAGAGAAATCAACGGCAGTTGATACTTTTTATGCATGGTTTTATGAACAAAATATGTTTTTGTGATAACATGGCTGACGGGTACATTTTTTCGATATGCTCTAATCCGTACAATAGTTCCCTTAAATACTTCTTTTTTGGGCTGAGACCAATATATTGATGTGTTATCCATATTCGAAAACAAGTTCGGCTCCCCCATTCGTCTTTTGATTCCAATAGGGATCTTATATGCGGTCGATTTTTGGGTGGGAACCGAAGAATCGAGTGTATAATAGATCTTAGTTTCCTTTTCACTCGCTTCTATTGTCAGACCAAAAGAATTGTTATAGAAACCGCTGTCATGTGAAAATTTAAGTAGGACATTATCACTCCCCGGTGACGGTTTTTTAAAGAAAGCCCACTCAGGAGAACCGTTAAATCGACGTCCATATGAAATATCTCTGGGACTTATCGGAACCTCAACCATATCGATAACTGCCCCGTCAGAGTCCGTTAGGGTGATGGTTTCTCCGTGCTTGTTGATCTTAAAATTTGTATGTAATTCATTTTGATGATTTCCATCTATGTTGCCTGATGCCCATATAAGCAAAAACGCGCCGGGATGAATGGAGGTGTCCGGAAATGTCCATAAATAGGGCATATCCAACCTGTCGGTTAAACCAAAACCGTTTAGATTGACCGTTGAACGACCATTATTATACAATTCGATCCAATCTGAAAAGTTTCCCGATTCATTGGCAACTGTTTTTCCATTGGACGCCATGACCTCATTGATAATTAAATTATGATTAGAAGAAGACAGCACCGGGGAAAAGGCAAATTTAGCCGTACCCATATGGTCGTTATTCGCCCATGTTAATGGGAGAGTCACAAATGATAAAAACAGCATCAAGCAGATAGCTGATATCATGAAACAGGGTATTCTCAATTTTTCACCATTTGTATATTGACTCATGCTTACTGTTTGTAATAAAAGAGATTTTTTGTTAAGTGTCTAAACGGAAACTATAATTTTTCTTTCAGACACGATTTTTATGGTATGTATTAAAAAATCTCATCCTTAAAAGGAGTAAAACGATAATGAACAGGGTTCTTTTTGGCTGTACCATGTTTCAGATATTACTGATTTGGGGAAATACAGCACACGCCTATTTAGATCCCGGGTCGACCAGCATGATCTGGCAAATGTTGCTGGTGGCCCTGGCCTCGGTGGTGGTATTTTTTAAATTTTTCTGGCACAAACTGTCCGCTTTTTTCGGGTCAATGAGCAAACAAAAGGATGATTCAAAGCCATCTGAATCAGAGGATTCGCAAAAATAGTTGGGTTGAAACTATAAATGAAGCTCTGAAACGATATCCGGGTAGAATCGGCTGATTGGAAAAGACCGATTGGCCAGCCGTTTGATACAAAACGACACAATTTTCTGTCGCGCTTCTTCTGAAACATCTTTATCCCGATCCAGTTTTCCACTTTTAAAATAGGTTCCGTGTACGGAGAATAAATTGGGGGGAACCATCTCAAAGTGTTGCTCATGCTGTTTCATATACTCAAAGCTGGATTTGTTTAAAACATCGGCTATTTCTCGAAGTTCCAGATCCTGTTCCATAAACGTTGAAACTTTTTCAATCACGGAGATGGGATCTTTTTTCATTTGTTCAAAGCTGACAAAAAAAATATTGTTTTTCGTTTCCGACCACTCCCACCAATTGCCGACATGTTCCGGCCAGGGTAGCCACCACATCCGGTCGCTGCAGAACCACTGCAGCACCTGAGACTCGGGTGGGGAAAACGGGCCGGCGGTCAACTTAAAGTAATCCATGATGCTTCCGAAACAACTGACCGGATGCCGGACAACGTATATATATTTGGCCTTTTCGTTATAAGGGCACAGGGTTGTGGGTAAATGGGTTTTTACGATTTTACGACCCGGGGTTCCGATTAAAGGTGCATCTGTTATGGAAACACCATTGATCGCTTCGATCCAGGGACTGATGGCACTCAAATGCTTGTATTTGTGATCATTGAACGTTCCCTGACCCCTTGTCAAAATCTGAAACACCACTTGTTGCATCCAGGTCGTCCCGCATTTCATCTGTGTAACAATAAAAATATCATTTGAAGACCCTTGATACGCCGCAGCCTGTTTAAAGCTTTCCCGGGTGCAACTAAAACTGGGACCTTGCACGCGATCGTATGTGATGGAAGCGATATCCTGAACCTTCATTTTTTTCCGCAGCCGGGTTTCCAGAAAAATGACCGGCTTTAAGAAAAAAGCATGTATTTTAACTTTTCTCTTAAAAGATTTTCTGGCCCCAAGCGGCCGGCCATAGTATTTCAGGCCCCGTCTGTTTTTCAGCTCCCAGCTAAAATACCATTTAAAGTATAAGCTGCCGAGAACCAGAAAAAGTATGCTTATCGCAACAAAAATAATGGTTGCCCACAACAGATATGAGAAAAAGGCGCCTAACAGTTTCATAAATGAGTCATTTCCGGGTTAAAAGATCCGATGCTGGTGGTTTATTTGTTCCGAATGTAAAATTTCTTAGAGTCGTTTTCATCTTTTTAGTTGCTTGAATGTTTATTTTCAAATATTTTTTGACCAAACCATAAAATAAATTTAAAACAGCCGACACCGGAGGAATAATTGTTGCCGAAAAAAGAAACCCATCCATCTCGTTTTTTTGTCGATGCACTTCATATATTCGTTCTTTTTGGATTTGCGATTGCACAGCCGATTTTTGATCTCCTGTCCCGACATCCGGAGTTTCTGGTCTCATGGCAAACCAAACCGATCCATCTTATAGCCATCATTTTGACTCTAAGCATTCTGCTGCCCCTTCCCATAATCGGCGTCGAGGCGATATCGGCGATATTCGGAAGGCGTTTTCGCGGCATTGTCCATGGTTTTTTTATCTTGTCGCTATTTTTTGTGCTGTTTCTCCAGGTTTCAAAGTACATCCCGAATCTGCCCGGTTCCGGGATTGTCATCGGCGCAGGCGTTGCCGGCGTCATTGCAACCTGGGCCTATTTTCGGTTTAAGGTACCCCGTTTCTTTCTGACGGTGCTGTCGCCGGCCATTATCATATTTCCTCTGTTGTTCTTATTTACACCTTCAATATATAAAATGGTGTTTATTGACGATAACAAATCCATTTACATTCCGGTTCAATCAACGAACCCGGTTATCGTGGTCGTGTTTGATGAATTTCCGGTCACATCCCTTTTGGATAAAGACAAACTTATCGATGCGGCCACCTACCCGAATTTTGCCGCCTTTGCCGAAAACGCCTATTGGTTTAGAAATGCCACCACGGTTGCGGAAAGAACATTTGCCGCGATGCCTGCGCTTCTAACCGGTCTTTACCCGGATAAGACCCGCATTCCCACGGTTTCCGACTTTCCAAACAATCTTTTTACCCTGTTTGGGGCTTCATATGAAATGAAGGTGTTTGAGCCTGACACCATGCTTTGTCCAAAAACACTTTGTAAAGATGAAGAAAGCTCCTTAAACCCCGCACAGCAGATCCAATCCATGCTATTGGACCTGTCGCTGGTCTATTTGCACATCATCGTTCCAAAAGAATATACCACTGCGCTGCCTCCGGTTAATATTACCATGAAAGGGTTTATCAATAAAACAGATGATTCTAAATCTAAAAAGCAAAAAAAGCGGTTAAAAAAAACCATCGAGAAAAGAATCCGGTCATCTCAATCTTTTAATCGGGCCCGTCTGTTCCAGGACTTTGTGGATACGATAGAACCGTCTCAGCAGCCGGCCTTGTATTTTCTCCACGTCATGATCCCCCATATCCCCTGGGAATATTTTTCGTCCGGAAAAACATATACCAAAACATCCTGGCGCCTGCCGGGATTGAATCTCAAGACAGATGAATGGAGCAAAGACCCGTGGCTGGTCACACAGGGTTACCAGCGCCATCTTTTGCAAGTTGGATATGCGGACAAGCTGCTGGGCGATCTCGTTGATAAACTTAAACGGACCGGGCTATATGATGACGCTTTGATTGTGATCACCTCCGACCATGGCGTCAGTTTCTTTCCGGATCTCATTCGAAGATTGGTCTATCAAAAAGAGCCCATGGACATCCTGAGCACCCCGCTGTTCATTAAAGCGCCCCGCCAGAAAAAGGGCGTTATCAGCGATCGTAATGTTGAAAATATCGATATTCTGCCGACTATCGCAGACATTTTAGATATCCCGCTGCCCTGGAAAATTGACGGTGTTTCCGCACTCAATACCGACCCATCGGAACGGAGTCAAAAAACAATCTATAATCACGGGTATAAACCGTTTGTGTTCGACAAGACAAGCGGCTTTAGTCGGCAAGCCCTTGAGCAAAAACTGGCCCTCTTTGGAAACCGACCCGGTGTCGACGGTATTTTCAAAATCGGCAAATACAAAGAACTCATCGATACCCCTCTTTTTGATCTAAAAATCGAAATCAAAAAAGGCATTTCCAGCGTTCTGGATCAGGAGACGCTCTTTATAGATGTTGATCCGGATGCCTCATTTATTCCAGCCCAAATCACCGGACGCCTCCTGCCGAACCAATATACCCAAGAGCCGCTCTATTTACTGGTTGCGATCAACGGAGTGATTTCCGCCGTATCCCGGACCTTTCAGGATGAAAGTGGCGAATCCCGATTTTTTTTCATGGCACCGGAAAAGGCCTTCAGAAAGGGGAGCAATCAAGTTGAAATTCTGGAGGTATCCGGAGAGAAAGAGGATTTGAAATTTTACAGCATGACCCAAAAAACCGCTGTCACTTACGATTTGGTTCAAAACAGTATCATCCGATCTTCTGAGGGAAACAGATTCCAAATTGTCAAAGAAGCGTTTAACAGTTCTGTGGATAGCCTTAATATCGAGGGAAAGAACCTTGTTTTTTATGGATGGGCGGCAGACGTCAAGGGGTCAAGGGTTCCGGATGCAATTGTTATTTTTATCGACAACGAATTTTTCTATTCCGGGCCATCTAATCAGGACCGACCGGATGTGGTGAAACATTTTGGTGATAAAGCACTAAAAAGATCCGGATTTCATTATACTTTCCCGGCAAAAGGGGTAACGGATACCGCCGATCTCAACGTGCGGATTTTCGCAATCTCAGATACCGGTGTCGCAAGTGAGCTGATTGATTTAAACTCCAAAAAAGGGGAAAAATAAGAACCGGACTCAGAGACGTTATTCGCCCAAATAGGCCTTTCGGACCTTTTCATTTTTCAGCAGCGCCTTAGAGGTGTCTGAAAGTGCAATCTCACCGGTTTCAAGAACATACCCGCGGTGGGAAAACTGCAAGGCCAATTGGGCGTTCTGCTCAACCAGAAGAATGGTTGTGCCCTGGATATTGATCCGGCGGATAATTTCGAAAATAGCATCAACCAAAATCGGAGCCAAACCGAGTGAAGGTTCGTCCAACAGAAGAATTTTGGGGCGAGCCATGAGGGCCCGGCCGATGGCAAGCATCTGTTGTTCACCGCCCGATAGCGTCCCTCCAGCTTGATTTTTTCGCTCTCGCAAAATCGGAAAAAAATCGAACACCTGATCGATGTCTTCTTTGATACCGTTTTTATCACTTCTTAAATACGCGCCCAAGTCAAGGTTTTCCATGACCGTGAGCATGGGAAAAATCATACGCCCTTCCGGTACCTGGCAGATACCCAATTTAACAATATTGTCAGGACTCAGAAAAACAATGGACTTGCCTTGATATAGAATATCTCCCTCTTCCGGAGTGAGAACGCCGCTGATGGTCATCAGGGTTGTAGATTTGCCGGCCCCGTTGCCCCCGATAAGGCAAACGATTTCACCTTCATCAATTTCAATGGATATCCCTTTCAAGGCACGGATATTGCCGTAATAGGTTTTAACGTTATCCAGCTTAAGCAGCATCCGCAGCTCCTGTACCCAAATAGGCTTCGATCACTTTGGGGTTGTTTTGAACTTCCCGGGGCAGCCCCTCGGCCAGCCATTCACCATGATTGATCACCACGACACGTTCACACACACCCATAACCACTTTCATATCGTGCTCAATCAGCAAAATGGTGATCCCTTTGTCTCTTATACTGCGAATCAGATCCATCAGATCTCGGGATTCCCGGGGATTCATTCCGGCAGCCGGTTCGTCCAGCATGAGCAAGCGGGGTTCAGTCGCCAAAGCCCTGGCTATTTCAAGCCGACGCTGGTCGCCGTAAGGCAGGGAGCGGGCAGTTTCATGTTCGCGGCCTTTGAGTCCGACAAACTCCAAAAACCCCTTGGCGCTTTGGGTGATCATTTTTTCTTCATCTTGCTGGAATTTGCTCCGGACCACAGCGCCGAAGAAAGTGGTTTTAGTGCGACAATGACGACCTATTTTGACATTATCAATCACCGTCAGATTGTCAAAAAGGCGAATGTTTTGAAATGTGCGAGCGATTCCCAGTGCGGTGATGGCCTCCGGTTTTTTTCCGGCAACCAAAACGATCCGTTTGATGGCACTAAATCTAATTTGTCCCCGGGTCGGTTTCTCAATACCGGCAATGCAATTAAAAAGTGTTGTCTTTCCGGCGCCGTTCGGTCCGATAAGACCGATGATTTCACCTGGATCAATATTAAAAGTGATATCTTTAAGGGCTTCCAGACCGCCAAAGTTTTTATACAGTTTTTCTATTTCTAATATGGGTGTCATTTCTTTAAGCCCGTTTGGGTCTTATTTTTTTTCTTTTGGTTCGGCCGGCGCGCATTTGAGCGGCAACAGCTGCAATAGGCATCATACCGGCCGGACGAAAACGCATCATGAGAACCATTATAAGACCAAAAGCCAGAAAACGGACCTCCACCGGCAAACCCAACAGGGGTAGTACTTCCCTCAGGATTTCGCTCAAAGAAACCAGTATCGCCGCTCCGATCATCACGCCCCAAATATTGCCCATGCCGCCAAGCACGATCATGCACAAAATCAAAAAGGACTCCCAAAACTTAAACATGTCCGGAGACAAAAATGTCACCCATCTTGCAAAAAAACTGCCGCCCACTGCTCCAAAAGCGGCACTAACCGCAAATGCAAAGACCTTATAGGTCAGCAGGTTGATACCACAGGATACCGCGGCGACTTCGTCATCGCGGATGGCAAACCAGGCCCTCCCCAGACGGGAATCCTGAACCCGGTACATGACGAAAACGGTCACCAGGACCATGACAATGGCAAGATAATAGTACGGCAATTCACCGATGAACTCCCATTTGGGACCGCCAAAAAGCGTCAGATCGATAGACACCACATCGATTCCCGGCAAACCCAGCGGCCCCCGCGTAAGCCAGATCTCATTGGTCAGAAAAAGAACGACCAATTCTGAAAAACCGAAGGTAACGATGGCGAAATAATCCCCGGTGAGTCTAAGGGTCGGAGCCCCCAGCAGAACGCCCCAAAGGGCACCATTGAGAAAGGCCAGGGGAATAATAAGCCAGAAGGAAAGCCCGAAATGATACGTCAAAAGACCCGATGTATAAGCGCCGATGCCGTAAAAACCGACATATCCCAGATCCAAAAGTCCGTTGAAACCGGGAACAACATTTAATCCCAAAGCCAGAATCATGTATAAAAAAATAAGAATGGCAATATGGAGCTGGTAATCCGTTACAAGCGGGAGGAAGGGAAAAAGCAAAGTAAAAATCAGCAGGCCGATTCTTATTTTTGCGCCGCGTGTCAGATTCATGGGTCCAAGTTTACTCATCTCACATGCTCTTTTTCGTTTCTTTGAGTACTTTTCCGAACAAGCCGGCAGGTAAAAAGATAATAACAATAATCATCACCGCATAGGAGATTCCATCGCGGTAAAGAGAACTCAGATATCCCGCTCCAAGCGCCTCGGCCACACCCAGCAAAACTCCCCCTAACATGGCCCCCGGCACCGAACCGATGCCCCCTAGCACCGCAGCGGCAAATGCCTTGACACCGGCAACGTAACCCATGGTGGGGTAGAGTGTGTTGTAATAGGCACTCACCATGATTCCGGCAGCCCCACCCAAAGCACCGGCCAAAGCAAAAGTATAGGAGATGACCCGATTGACGTTGATCCCGGTGAGGGAAGCCATGGTTTTATTCTGAGCCACAGCCCGCATCGCTTTGCCCCATTTGGTTTTCTTAATAATCAGATGGAGTCCGATCATCATAATAATGGTTAGGCCGAAGATGAAAATATGAAACCATGAAAGGTTGACGCCCCTAAAACTGACAGCCGTCATTTCAAAATAAACGGGGAGAGAGTCTTGGGGAAAAGGCTTGGGTCTTGAACCCCAGATGATCATAACCAGGTTTTGGAGGAAAATCGACATTCCAATGGCTGTGATCAACGCGGCCAAACGGGGTGACTTCCTCAAGGGACGATAAGCAAAACGATCTAATAATACGCCGCAAACAGCGCAGCAGGCCATGGCAAGAGGAAATGCGACAAAAAAAGGAAGATGCAGAAAACTGATAAAAGTAACGGCAAAAAAGGCACCCAACATATAGATTTCGCCATGGGCAAAGTTAATCAGTTGGATAACACCGTAGATCATGGTGTAGCCCACGGCAATCATGGCATAGATGCCGCCGATCACAAGGCCGTTGACAAGCTGCTGTAAAAACAACTATTTGTTATCCTTCTTTTATTAAAATAGCTGAACAAAAACTAGGATTTTTCGTTCAGGTACTATATATGGAAAGACGCCGGAACCAAATAATTCCGGCGTCTTTGCTGTTTTCTCAAATGGGTTCAGCAATTACTCGGCTGCTACGAATTTACCATTTTTGACCATTTTAACAAATGCGGGTTTGTACGTATCACCCTTTTCATTAAAAAAGGTCGCCCCGGTGATACCGTTGTATGCATTCTCTTTTGAGTTATAGGCTGCCAGTCCGTCACGAATTTTCTTCCGGTCGGGACCGGTTTTTCCGATAACCGCGGCCAAAATACCCAAAGCATCATAGGCATTGGCACTCATCCAGTCCACTTCACGGTCATAGGTTGCCTTGTATAGTTTGGCAAAGTCCTTGCCCGCCTGGCTGGCCGCCGATGCCAGAAAGGGGACCGTAAGGTAGGTGTTCTCAGCCGCTTTGCCGGCGATTTTAATATAATCTTCATTATCAAGTCCATCGGCACCGAAGAGCGGGCCGGTAAAACCCAGTTTGCGGGCCTGACCGGCGATCAGCGCGCCTTCCGGATGGTAGCCGCCCAAAAAGATCGTATCAGGCTTATCTCGTAAAAGTTTGGTCAGCTGTGGTGTAAAGTCGGTGGTTTTAGCTACATAGGCCTCAACTCCGGTTATCGTGAGACCGGCTTCCTTGGCGCCGGCCAGGAAAGAGTCCTTAAGGCCGATGGCATAGTCGTTGTTTTCGTAAAAAATGGCGACTGAGTTCTTGCCCAGCACTTTCGGCACAACAGTATTGGCCAGGTATTTGCCTTGGAAATCGTCGGTGTAACAGTTTCTGAAAAACCAGCCTTTGCCCACATCGCCGATGGTCGGATTGGTGGAGGTAGGGGAAATGGATGGGAGTCCTGCCCGAACATAGATGGGCACGGCAGCAAGCGTCGCGGAGGAGCAGAGATGGCCGATCACGGCAACGATCGATTTATCTGCCGCAAATTTGGAGGCGACGGTACCGGCATCTTTAGGTGCACAAAGGTCATCTCCCCAGACCAGCTCTACTTTTTGACCGTTGATGCCGCCGGCGTCATTGATCTCTTTAAGTTTAAGGTTGACACCGGCTTTGATATTGTCACCGTAAGCCGCCAGGTCACCTGTGAAAGGTGAGGCAACCCCGATTCTGATATTACCAGCCAAGGCGCCTGTGGTGATGCCGAAAACCAATGCCATACCTAAGATCAAACCCATGAATAACATTGTCCGCTTGTTTCTCATAACGATCCCTCCTGTTTAAATTTTAGTATATCGAACATCCTTACCCTGAAAATAATTTTATATAATGGAATGAAAGGTTCGCGTCAAGATTCATTTTTCATTTTTAGTTAGTGTCCGTCCACAAATGGTAGATTTTGGTTCAGAGCAAGGCTTGAGCAATTTTGAAACCGCAGGCATAGCGGGCTATTTCGAGGATTTCAAAAGAGCGAAAACGCCGCTCTGGGCCAAAAGATGCCGTTTGTGGATGGGCACTAGTTAACAGACAGAGTGCTTGACATATCCACACGGTTAATCAGTGAATCCATATCGTGCGCCCCATTGCAGAGGTGCTTTGTTCCATTCTTTAACGAGCTTAAATTCCTCAGCCGTCAAATAGCCTGTTTTTTGAGCCTCTTTAATGAGTGTCGTAAAATCCGTGAGCGCGGTCACACGGCAGTCCCCCTCTTCAAACAGCTTGTCTGCACTTTCGAATTCATATGTGAATAGCGTGATGACCTGGTTTACCGTTCCGTGATTTTCACGGATGGCGTCAACCGCGCCGAAACTGCTTTTTCCGGTGCTGATCAGGTCCTCGATAACGACGGATCGTTTACCGGTCGATTCAGCCCCTTCGATTTGCTTCCCCTTGCCATGCCCCTTAGCACTGCCTCGAATATAGGCCATGGGTAGGTCGAGCCGATCTGCAATCCAGGCAGCCCAGGGAATTCCTGCGGTGGAAGTACCGGCAACGATATCAAGTTTCAGATTTTGGATGGCATTCACAAACGCCCGGATAATTTTTTTTCGAGCGCTCGGAAAACCGGCCAGGCTTCTATTGTCGCAGTAGATGGGACTGATGATGCCGGATGTATAGGTATAGGGGTTCTTCGCGCTTAACGTGACCGCTTTTTTATCCAGCAGTATGCGTGCGATTTCAGCTTTCATCTTTTAATAAAAGCCCCTGGTAATAAAAGCCCCTGGCCCCGAAAACGGATGGGGCGCTTCGTGATTCAAAAAGGCCTTTATAAGGACACAACGATATTTGGCCCCAAAGAAGTGGTGATATTGATTCAGTATCATGACGAATCCTTGAGCATCTCCTTTATTTTGTCCAGTGTATCCGGGTTGGATTGATCGATCAGGTTTTTAATCAAGTCACGGTCATTCAGCTTTTCTGCTGTCGTATCTTTTTCCAAATCGATTTTTACATCCAGAATTTTTCCCACGACTTTCATCAATTTTTCAGGGGTAATCGGTTTTTCCATGGTGTACCGCGGACGGTGTCGAATCGCGAAAGCGGAAAATTCTTTGATATCATCACTCCCGAATTCATCATGGGCATGGGCCGTGATAACGATGACCGGAATCGAAGACCATTCTTTCTTATCCCTCAAATTTCGCATTAACTGGATTCCCGACTTCCGGGGCATAACCATATCAAGTGTCATCAAATCCGGCACCCGGGCTTTCACTTTTTCCAAAGCGTCAACGCCATCACTTGCAGTTTCCACATCAAACCCGGCATCTTCCATACACGCTGCCAGAAAATTACGTACATCAGGTTCGTCATCCACAACAAGAATCTTTTTTTCGGATGCATGCGCCATGCTTAATCTCCTTACATTGATGATGCGTTGATTTTAACGGACCCTGAAAGGCGATTGATTCAAACAGCCTGTTTGGAAATGGTACATGGCTTATTTTACCGCTTAACCTTTGTCAGATTCAAATGCCCTCCCTCAAAAAACGGTTTTTGCTTAAAAGTACGATTAACCATATAGTGGGATACTGTCAATAAATTTGTATCCGCTCTTTTCATGTGCCGGTTTTAAAATCGATAAAAAGGGCCTGAATTAATCGCCGGACAGTTGCGGCAATCGGTTTCTGGGAAGTCGAATTCGAAAGGTGGTCCCCTCCCCCTTTTCAGATTCCATTTCGATTTTTCCACCATGTTCCTGAATATTTTTTTTAGTCATGAGCAGCCCCAAGCCAGTTCCGCCCAACCCTTTTGTCGTAAAGAAGGTGGTAAAAACCTTTTTTTTCACCTCGTAATCCATACCGCTGCCGTTATCTGCGACCTCATATATAATGACCCCATTTTCTTCAAACGTTCGGACCGTCACATGGCATAAATGCTTTTTTTCACTGACCCGGCACGCATCAATGGCGTTACCGACCAGATTGGTCAAACATTCATGTATGCTCTCGTAATCCATAGGAGCGGATTTCAACGTTCTGCCGGCGTCTATCCTTAGATCGATCCCGAGATCCTTGGCGCGTACCATGTGGGCGTTAACCACCTCTTTTGCAATATCGTTGGGTTTGTTTAGCTGAACCTTGATTTGTCTCCCTTTGGAAAAACTTAAAAAAGACCTCACGAACATGGAAATGCGGTCCGTGTTCCGAGCCAGCATCTCCACTCCCTGTTGAAGCCGGTCCACGTTCCCTTTCTTAATTCCGGATTTGAGCATGTACATGCCGCCCTCTAAGCTGGTAATTAAATTTTTCACGCCATGGGCCAATCCGGCTACGGTTTGGCCCACGGCCGCCATCCGCTCCGCCTCGAGTTTTTCTTTTTCCAGTTGTTTAAGTTCGCGCAAATCCTGAATCGAAACAGCCATGCCTAAAAATTTATTGTCCACTTGGAGTTGATTGCCCACCAGACGAACCGGAACCTTCTCACCATGCAAATTCGTTATCTCCACCTCGGGCAGATAGACATGTTCCGGCCCGTTGGAAATCTGCTCGACAAAGCCCGCAGGCAGCAAAGAAGCAATCTGTTCTTTGCTTACATGCTGACCCTCCTGTATCTTTAAAAGCATTCGCGCCGCCGGATTCAGTATCGGTACTTTACCGTCGCCATCAATGGCAAAAATGCCGTCCATTGAAGTTTTAACCATGGTGTCTAAAAAACTGTGGGCAAAACGGAGTCCATCCTCCAATTGAAGTGTTTGGGTTATATCCACCGCCAGTTCCATTACCTGGTCGAAACTGCCGTCTTCCCGCATCAACGGTACGGTAATGACATGAAGATGCAGCGTTTCACCTGTTTTTGTTTTCCATATGTGATGTCCGGTGTGCATGAGACCGTCTAAAAAGGTCTGCCGGGCGGTGCATTCCACGCATTTCTGATCCAAACCTTTTAACGCCTCAAAGCAATACCCGCCTTCCATTTTCCCCATGGTATCCTGCAGTCTTTGGTTGGTTTTGACGATCTTAAACTCCCGATCGATCAGCAACACACTGCAGGGGACTTGATCGAACAAAAGCTGATATTCTCTTCGAATCTGTTCCGCTTCGGTGATATCGATGCACAGTTCGATCAAAAAAGGAATATCTCCATCCGGGTCGATGACCGGGATCGTATGCTTGAGATACCGGGTCAGTTTTCCTGCCTTGTTGATTCCCACATCCTGATTGACCCGGGGCTTTCCGTCTTTAAATGCTTGAGATCCTTTGCATTCGTTGCAAAGGGTATTGCGATTTTTATAGACACTGAAACACTTCTGATATTGCCAGACTCCAAACATGTCTTCAAATGCCTCATTGGCATAAACCAGGTTAAACGCCTGATCAATGGCTGCAATACCCATCGGAATCGCGTTAAAAAGATGCTCTCTGATCCATTGGTCCAAAAATGGATGGGGGGCTTTCATGGATTCTCCTTTGTCAAATTGTTATTTGTGAATTTTGCGTTTTTCAGTGTTAAAGGAAATCCTACTTTAGATTTTGGAATTTTGATTTCCCGCAGCATCTGTAATTAAGCGGTGCCCTTAAAGATCCCCCGCGGCTGCTCCGAGACGGGTCATTGAAGTGGGTGTCCATCTATAAATGCCCTTTTTGCCCGGCTAACCGTTCGGGTGCGGGTTTTCGGTTACAGCGTACCGCACGTGGGCCTTTCTGCTTTGTATGTTGGAATCAGGATAATTGTGCAACCAGGTTTAGAAAGTCGTTTAAACGAACCGGTTTTTCAATAAATCCGTCAGGTGGTTCAATGATTTTTTCATCAATCAGATCGATCAGTTCATCGGTCAACATACCCTTGGACGTTTCCAATCCGCTTATTAACGCGACGGGAATCTGCATGGTACCCGGATCGGTTCGTAGATCTTTAAAAATGGATATTCCGGACCGCGTCGGCATCATAATGTCAAGAACGATCAAATCGGGCTTTTCCTTCCGGACAGCCTCAAGCACCGCTTCATCATCTTCTATTGTACACGTGTCGTATCCGCGATCCTCCAATGCAGCCATCAGATAAATTCGTATATCCATTTCATCGTCGATGATCATTATTTTCTTCAATTCAGACATTTTCCCTCACGGTAGTTGGTTTTGCCTCAATCCATGAAATCGATGTTTTCTTCTACTTTAAATAAAAATCATTTTTTTACAATAAATTAAATTATAATTATACGGTTTAAAAAATATTTCAATAAAGTTTGATCACTTTTTTCTTGACATGAAAAAACCTTGTAGTTATTCCATACGAAATCAAAATATATCAAACAAGTATGAATTAAATTTGTTTTCAATTTTTTGATATTTATGAAATTGTCAACCAGAAGCCGTTACGGCACACGCATTTTAATCGACATTGCCTGCAACCAAGATGCGGGACCGGTTCAAGTCAGCAAAATTGCTAAACGGCAAGACATTTCCGTTAAATATTTGGAACAGCTCATCCGTCTGCTCAAAAAGGAAAAGTATTTAAATAGTATCCGCGGCCCCAAGGGAGGATATGTTCTGGTAATGGCACCGGAGCAGATCACGCTGGGTCAAATCGTCAGGTTATTTGAAAAACAGGCTGATCTGGTGGAGTGCGTGAGTGCCCCGGATGTATGCCCCATGTCTCCTGACTGCCGTGTCCGCTTGGCCTGGAGAGATGCAACCCAGGCGATGTGCGAGAGACTTGATGCCACCACCATTGCCGATCTCATGTGAGATGATGTCCCCAACCTGAATAGAGATGAGGAACAAGCTTAAGCGTTTCTTGAATGGTATCGGTATTTTTCGCTGTTAAAACCAATTCCAATTTGAGTTGAGTGATACCGATTAATTTGTCGAATAAAAGAAAAAATATTTAAACAGTTTCTGCGGCCCAAGGGAGGATATGTTCTGGAAATGGCACCGGAATAGATCATGCAGGGTCAAATCATCAGGTTATTTGAAAAACAAACTGATCATGGGTGTGTGAGACCTGCATACCCCGGTTCTAAGGACTGTTGTGTCCGCGGGACCGGGTGAGGTGCAACCCAGTCCGCATCCGACGTGCGAGACGCTTGATGTCGTCATCACTATCGATCTCATGTGAGATGACATGCTGAACCCGAAGGCATATGAAAATAATCCGGATCAGGTTTTGTCCCAATTCGATTCTAAGGCGCATGGCAAGGGGTCTTGAAAATTCAATACCCACAATTAATTTTTATACAGGAGGATTAAATGAAGAAAATAGTTATTTTAGGATCAGGGGCGGGCGGTACGATGGTTGCCGCGAAATTGAGGAAAGAGTTGAATCCCTTGGAATGGAAAATTACCATTATCGATAATGACGAAATTCATCATTACCAACCGGGGTGGCTATTTATCCCGTTTGGGATTTACTCGGCCGAAGATTGTATGAAGCCGAAACGGGATTTTATTCCCAAAGGCGTCAATTTTGTTTTTGATGAAATTGTCGGGGTGAACCCTGAGAAACAAGAAGTTGAAGGCAAAAAAGAAAAATATGCTTATGACTGGCTGGTCATTGCAACGGGTTGTCGAATTGTTCCTAATGAAGTTGAAGGTATGATGGATGATTGGCGAAAAAACACTTTCGACTTTTTCACCCTTGACGGCGCGCAGGCCCTGCGGCAACAAATCAAATATTTTAAGTCCGGCCGGCTGGTATTCAATATTGCTGAAATGCCCCACAAATGTCCGGTCGCTCCCATGGAATTTCTATATCTGGTCGACTGGTTTTTTAAGAAAAGAGGGGTGCGGGATGACATTGAAATCGAATTTGTAACACCTTTGGACGGTGTTTTTACCAAACCGATTGCCGCCAAAGTAATGGGCGACTTTATGGAGCAAAGGGGTATCAAAGTGTCGACATCGTGGGATATCGCCCAAGTGAATGCCGAAGAAAAAACGATTGAATCTCATAAGGGAGATAAAATCCCCTACGACCTGCTTATTTCCATTCCACCCAATTTCGGTGCGCAGTGGATTGAAGACTCAAACATGGGCGATCCCATGTGCTACGTGGATACCGATCATCATACGCTCAAGGCGAAAGGGTATGATAATATCTATGTAGTAGGAGACGCAACGAATGTGCCCACCTCAAAGGCCGGCTCCGTGGCACATTACGAATCCGACATCGTGGTTGAGAATTTGATCCTGGAAATCGATGGACAGGAAGCGAAACCCTCTTTTGACGGTCATTCCACCTGCTTTATCTGCACCGGTTACGATAAGGCTCTTTTAATTGATTTTAACTATAAAGTGGAACCGTTACCCGGCAAATTCCCATTCCCCGGACTCGGCCCATTCGATCTTCTGGGGGACAGCAGTTTTAACTACTGGGGCAAAATGATGTTCAAATGGGTCTACTTTAATTTGATGCTAAAGGGCGAAGAACTGCCCTTGGAACCACAGATGACAATGGCCGGCAAGCTGCGGCCGAGTCTGTAATGAGGGAGGCGGATATGACAAATGAAGAATTGATACTGGAACGACTGGACCACATTGAGGCACTGTTGGCGCCTTTGGTTGAATCCGCCAACAATCTCAAAGAGCTTAAAAGCGATTTGACGCCTCTTATCAATAGTGGCGTCCAACAACTCATTACCGAGCTGCAGGACGTCGAATCCAGCGTTCAACTGGAAGATTTATTGGATCTGGGAAAACAGATGCTAAGGAGCACACGCTATTTTTCCTACGCCTTAAAACAACTCCAGAACATGGTTGATTTTATGCTAACCATTGAACCGTTACTCCGTTCCTCGGTTCCTCAAATCATTGCCTATTTGGATGATTTGGAGCAGCGGGGTGTCCTTCGGATCATCAAATCGATGCTGGATGTCCGGGCCAAAGTAGCAGAAACATACTCGCCGGAAGATGTCGAGGCGATCGGTAATGGGTTTGTGTCCATGTTGGGCCTGGCTAAAAAATTGGCTGATCCGGACACCTTGGCATTTTTGGACAAATTGACCAGCCTGCCGGCTCATATCGATTTTTCTAAAGCCAAGGATACAGGGCCGTTTGGCCTGATATCGGCTTGTTCCAACAAGGAAGTCAAGCAGGGACTCGGGGTCCTCATGGAACTCACAAAAGCCATGGGTTCACTTAAAAGTGATGACAACGGTGATGCCGGTGAGGAGGATGCGACTCCCAATAAATGATCAGGTGAGCTCTGCAAAGCACCGAAACGGGCCAACAGGTTTGGGTTTCAATCCTTGTTTAAGTGGAATCTTCTCTCAATCTATAAAAGATCCCCTTTTGATTGGAGTTCTTACCCGTTTCAATCCTTGTTTTAGTGGAATTTTCTCTCAATCTGAAATAAGGCCATTCTCTTACAGAAGCATTACTTTTGTTTCAATCCTTGTTTTAGTGGAATTTTCTCTCAATCAAGGCGAGGTGGTTATGGTTGACACCCCTGAATGGGCGTTTCAATCCTTGTTTTAGTGGAATTTTCTCTCAATCAGGCCGGGACCGGCAGAGCGCACATATCAGGTGGGTGTTTCAATCCTTGTTTTAGTGGAATTTTCTCTCAATCATAGCTACAGCAACATGTTTCAACGTTAGGTTTTCAGTTTCAATCCTTGTTTTAGTGGAATTTTCTCTCAATCTCGGCCCGATAGGAGCGATTAACGCAAGCAAGGATTTCGTGTTTCAATCCTTGTTTTAGTGGAATTTTCTCTCAATCTTGATAAGCAGAACGC
>SDBV01004192.1_pt1 | contig 20882 bp, 14 predicted proteins | sample 2277081 | NCBI WGS metagenome assembly SDBV01 (sample SAMN10402039, study PRJNA504765) | marine sediment metagenome | isolation source: marine sediment core GS10_PC15, 223 cmbsf | place: Arctic Ocean: Southern Knipovich Ridge | collected 2010 | reverse complement strand
GGATCTTGTTCATATTTACTTTTGCCATATTTGTTCAAACTTCAATTGCCTTTGGATGGACTCCAGACGGAGTAGACTTTCCCGCTGGTAATTTAACAGTTCAGCCTAAAAATATAAATAACAATCTTAGTATAACACTACTGGGGGACGGAGATTACGATGGCACAACTTATTACGGTTTCGATGATGTAAACGACGAGAATCAATGGAATATTAATATTCCGGCGGAATATTATTACGGTCAGACTAACTTATACATTGAACCCGCGTACAAATCTACTGAGACAATTAATTCATACTCTCGTGGAGAGAGCAATACTCCTGCTTCATATGGAACAAGTATAGGGCACGATAATATTTATATAGAACCTACATCTTGGCAAACAACAATCCCTAAATCTCGGGGAATCCATTCATATTTATTTTCAGAATCAACAACGTCAGGTGCAGGAGAGTCAACAACTATATATAATTATGTCCCAAGTAGAGTAAGTGATGGAGATTGGCAACAAATAGCTGGTGGAAGTAGTGCTCTTGGTCAAGGGGGACTAGGTAAGACTGGTAGAGCTCATTCTAGTTCAATAGTTACTGATTATTTTTATGGAGATGCTAAATGGGAGCTTAAAAGTTTAAATTTTACAATAGGAATAAGTGGTTGTTATGGTGGGTTATCTTATATATCATATTCTGCAGATGGATGGGCTGACGCAGTTTTTAAAATTTATAATCACAAAACAAAAACTTATGAAGAAATGTTTTATAATACTGATGGTGGAGGTGGATATCAGAATCTAAACAAATTATTTAGTAGCCCTACCACTTCGTTTCTAACTATAGCAACTAATTATCAAGTTAATTATCAATATATGCAAATTGATGTAAAAATAATATTTCCCGATGGAACTTTAGTCGATGATTATTCTACCGGTCCTTCTTTTGGAAAAAGAGCATTTAATTTTTATTTTGAAACGAATGCGGCTGAAGGAATTTGGAATCAATGGGCTCGATCGAGCGCTGTAATTACTGAGTTTGACGCTGCATATGAAGTAGCTTGGAATGGAATAGGAAGTGGAGCTAGATTTAGTTCAACAACTATACCCGCTTATGATCTATTACAGGCAAAGATGAATAATACAAATACTTATTCAACTCCTAATTCAAATACAGGAGTTATTTATATACGTGGAGATTTAGATTGGGGAAGTGCCCGTTTAACAGATAATATACAAGTAAGGTGTCCTACTTCTACTTTATCTTCTACTATTATATCCTATAATATTCGCAGATATGAGTTTAGCCAATGGACTTCTCTCTCAGACGTCCAACTTCGGTATTACAGAAATGGGTGGCAAACAATATTCTCTTCTTCTGGATTAATATCTATAGACGAGTTGCAGACGGATCCCAATTATAACAACGGGATATTAGCAAACAAGCTTCGATTATATAGTATTAGTAATACTGACATTGATGACTTTGTGCTTAGGTATAGGATAGATTATAACGATGTTAGATGGACAGATAACGCGTCGACAATAAACCATTATGGTCGTAAAGAGTTCAATCAAGAAGATAGTACTCGATATATCAACGAGAATTGGGTTAATATACGCTTTGAGAATTCCCCATATTTAGTGGAGAATGTTTTTTTAGGTACAGATATATTATCAATGAGCATTACTTCGACTGTATTTGATTTCGACGGGTTTCCCAGATATACCTATCAGACAACTTCTGGTAGTCTTAATATTATATCTTGGCAGAACTATGAAATAGAGTTATTGGAGTTATCTTGGAATACAGATAACAATGTCTTAGATTTTCACTCTTACTCTCAGATAGCTCCTATTTCTTATGAAGACGACATCAAAGATTTCAGCATTTCTATTGATTATGATTCTACTGAGATTTTAGATGCGTGGGTTATATTCCATAATACTGATACAAATAAAAGCAATTCCTTTGAATTAACTCAATCATTATGGGATTATGGAAATTCTTTATGGACTTTTTATGATTCTTATTATGTTTTAAATGGAACTTATGAATATTGGTATTTACTCCGTGAAAATTCTGGGAATTGGATAACTACTCTCCCTCATGATAGCCTTATTCTTTATCATACAAATATAGATATTGATATCAATCAATTAAATGATTATGAATATCAAACAACAAATAATTATTTAGATTTCAACATAAGCTATCCTTGGACAGATAATTTAGTTTGGAATATATTTGTTGATGGGAATCCAAATCCTATACGAAGTGGAGCTTATTTAGAAGGAATAAATGGAACATTTGATATAAATATTGATGGCTATGGCGTGGGAGAGCATATATTAAATATAACTGTATATGGAGATATAAATCAAATGAATTCAATAACGCAAAATTTTACTGTCTACTCTTATGCGCCAGAAATAATTATTAATAACATACCTGATTACAATTATGGAGATGTAAACATTTTTGCAGAATTTACAATCTTTACAAACTATTCTTGGGGTTATTATAATGCATATATTGATAATAATAAGATATACGGTTCCGATAAAGTATTCACTGATGGCGTTCAAATTAATAATATTCCTATTTATAATATTCCTTCATATTCTAGCGGAATTCATAATCTTACAGTAAAGGCTAGCAATCAAGAGGGATTATCTACAAACACAACTCAAATTTTTGGGGTATTATCATCACCCCCAGAAATTAGTATCATAGAACTTTCAAATTATGCATCGGATTCAACAGGAAATATTTTAAAATTCTCGATTCATGACAGTTTTGAAGAGTTTTATAAAGTCATGATTGATGATAATATAGTAGATTTCAATGTTTATTCATCTGACTTTCCTATTATAATAAATATTGATCATTATGATAAGGGATATCATGAAATTGGGGTTTGGGTTAATAACAGTGCTGGGGATGAAGTAAACATAATTAGTCATTTTTACGTTATTTCTACAGATATTTTTATCACCTTTGATAAAGATTCATATGATATAATCGATTGGGATAATCTTTATATAGTTTATTTTAACTTATCTATAGAAAGTTATATTATAAGTAATTTCACTTATTCGATTATGGATGTAAGTTCACAACATGTATATCTTTCAGAAAAGATAAACTATGTTGACGGAGTTCTTGAATATATCATTCCCGATATAGAACCTAAAGATCTACCTAATGGAAATAATCTTCAACTACAAATTTCAGTTTTAGATTTTCTTGGTTATGAACACATCTTTACCAGAGACATGTCTGTTAATTATTACTTGCCAAATTCATACATCAATTGGGACTTACTGATTGACTATGATTCCGATGATGTGGATGCGAACGGTTATGTGGAAGCCACGATTAATTTCGATTACTATGGCTACTTGGCTTATAGTTACCGCTTGGAACTTCCCTCCTGGGTTGCGGATATTGTGTATGATAACCATTTTGCCATTCATCGAAACAATAAGATTTATTATCCAATATCCGGTGAGCAAGGGTTAAGCTTCAGCTTCGATGAGAAGCCAAACGGTCCCGATACACTGACGTTCCGCATAAAGGCTCCAACGCTAATGCCTTCTGACCAGTATGGTGAGTTTGAAACTGGTGTATTAGATAACGGAAAGAATTATGCGAGTTTAGAATTGATTCTGAGCTCTGATTTCGTTTTTACTGATGTGAAATGTTTGTACCTCCCATTTATCGCATTGAACGACGGAGGGAGTTATACTTTTGTGCTTGAGATTTACGATGACGGACAATGGGTTGAGACCGACTTGGAGTTAGTGTTCACGGGAGATCATTTCGACCAAGAGTTCAGCTTCTTCGTGAGTGAAATACGTGCCGGAGAATCAATTCATTTCAGGATTTATGGCACGATGGTTCCAGTTGCGAAGGCAAATTATGCCCCACTTGCCATGGGCGCAATATTTTCACTTGTCTCATTCGGGTTCGTGTGGTCAATGCTCCTTAAAAAGCCCCTAACTAGAAAATTCGATAAACTGTTCAAAAAGAAATGGAAGTTCTACGGGGTTGGTGCGGTCATCTCAGCCGTGGTGTTCGGCGTTGCATATTTCGGCTTCGCGTCATCCGGTCTCATCGCGGGAGCGCTTTCCATAACCAAGACGGGTTTGAGTCCGGCAATGATGATGACCTTGATTATAGGGGTTTCGGTGATAGGCGGTCTCTCAATAGGCTATCCCTTCTATAAAAACAAGTATGGAATTGCATTCACGCATTATAAACCACCAAAAATCGTGGAAAAACAATTCGAAGAATGGCAGACCGTCGTTATTCCTTTAAAGCAGAAAAACATCTCAAAATAAATCTTTTTTTTATTTTAAATTAAACATTTGTCAGTATTACAGAATTTTTCTCCCTTAGCATCATCTTTCGAGTTTTTTAAATCTAATTGGTTAATTTTACCTATCATTTCTTCATAGGCTTTTTTAGTTATTTCTTCATACGGAGCTTGTTTATATCCATGATCTCTTAGTGGCAAAAAACTTATACTTTTCAGTTTATCTTCAAAACATTCTAAAACTCTTTTAATTTCATTTTCTTCTTCAGGTTTAAACGATACAGTTATGGATATTTGATTATCTGACCAATATTTTTGATAATCTGCTGCATTTTGAGTCTGTTCCCAAATCGAAACATCATTTTTTGATCTTTCAAAGTTTTTTTCTTTCATAGGAAACGAAACTACATAAGATTTTTCATTAGTAATATCATCTTCTATCTCATAACCAGAACTTCGTAAATGAGGAATTAAATCCGAGTTTTTAGCAATTCTAACCCTTCTAATATAATATTTACTATGAGGATAATGAATTCCTGGTGTTACACCCGCTAACAAAGACACTGAACCAGAAGGTTTTACCGTAGTTATTTTAATACTCCTAGGAATACACAACCAATTTGAGTATTCCTCATCCAATTCTCTTAAAAATTGATAACCCTTATCACTCCACTCTAACATTGTTCTTCTACCATGCTTAATGAACGCTTCAATTATTCCCGTTTGTGAAATTCCTATTCTTCGGTTTTTTAACATAACGGCATTTGTTTCAGGCCAATGTGTATTAATTAATGTTACTGATTTTGCATAAATATACGCATACTTGAGAGTTTCTTGGAATTCTTCATAACTTTCATGTCGAGAAGGAAAGGTTTCAGCAAGGTTACATTGATAAGTTAACGTATTGTTAAAAACGGCCATATGATTTTCTTCTTCATTAAAACAATAAACAGACTCCTCAATATTTAACATCTGAACTTTTATAATTCTTTGTTTTCTTGATCTATCAATTTTTCTGCCATCTGGATGTCGGTAATTAATACCTAATCTATTTCCAATTTTATTAATAGGTATTATTTTTTGTCTACATGGAATATGAATACATTCATAAGAAGGGATCGTTAAATACCACAAATCCTTTTTTCTAATTGTATTTATTCCTTTAATAATTAAATGTTCACCCTTCTTTTTCATTAATCTTATTGTTGAATGATTTATATTAACCCTTCTAAGAAGAAATTGTAAGTCTCTTAAATTTTGTTCTGTACCATATAATCTATAATGATACGTATTTTTTTGCTTCATTATTGAACCATCAGTATCAATCCAACCTCCAAGAAGTTCTAATATTGATTTTCTATCCATTTCGAAAATCCAATCTTCTAATCCATCAAATTTTCTTAAATTATAAGATTTGACAACATCCAAATAATCTTTCATATTAACACGTACATAGGGTTTTAAATTAGTTTTATTATATTGAGTTTTATAAACAGAACCTTTTAAACCCTTTTCTAATAAAATCATATGATCCCCATAAAGACAAACCATTGGATATAATTTACTTTCATATTTATTTTTATATTCACTTATATATCCATCTCCAATTAATACTCCATATTCATAAGCATTCGGCACAAAATTTCCGTTTATTTTTCCTAAATTCCATTCTGGCATCATATCCCCTTTATTTAAATCAATTGCCTTTACCTTTCTATAGATTCTTTTTGTTTGTCCTTTAGAACTAAACTTATGATATTTTGTTGTATCTAAATATGAACCATCTGAAAAATAAACTCTTATTAATTCAGATTTCTTGCTTGTCATAACTACTTTTACAACTGACCAAAATTTCCCATTCCAAACTTTTACAAATGTTCCTTCAATATTTTTTATTTTATAACACCCATTAATCGTATGAACTCTTGTATTCCCTCTGACACAGAGTTCTAATGATTCCAATGATTGTTCACTACAAGGATTTACACCTGCCACCTTTTTGTCCTTAAAATCGGGAATGTTATCCATTCTTGAAAAAGCTCGGGCATTTTCCAACCAAAAAACTCCCGGTTCTCCGTTAATTTTAATTTGTTCAGAAATCAAAGAATAATCCATCCCTTTAGTAGCAAATACTGTATTATTGCTAGCCCACCGATGAGAATATAATTTTTTTTCATCTTGCTTTGCAAATAGGAATTCCTTATCATTTGGATCACCTAAAGCAATTTCAGCACTCCTCCTAATATTGCCTGCTACTACACATTTACCTATATGATTCATAATATCAATAATATCCAGAGATTGTATGTAATCTCCTTTTCTATTTTCTAATATTTGTTTTATTTCATTTAACATATATTTTAGTGGTTCTGATCCCGAAGCGACTCCTCCAAAACCTCTAATTAATGACCCGGCGGGACGTATAAGAGAATAATCTATTTCCGATAGTATAGAACCAAAAAAATATGCATCTATTGTCATACCCAAAGCTTCGATCCATCCTTCCCTAGAATCAGGAATCTGGTAGATTTCATTGGAAGGTTGTGGTTCTTTTATTAGAAGCTTTTTTGCCCCTTTGGTATCAAATCCAACTCCTACTCCCAACATCATCGCATCCATCACAAATTTAAATGCTTTCGATCCTTTAATAATAATATCTTCTGTTGATACAAAGCCGCAATTATTGAGGGCCATACTCCCTCTTCGTTGTATGTATTCCGTACCCATCATCCATAAACCTCTTCCAGGAGGTAAAAACTTAAATTCCCAAATTAAAGAGTACATTTTTTGAGCTTTTGTTTGAGCCTCATTCTCGTCCCAAGGTAGACCTAGTTTCTTACAATGTTCCTTTTGAATACTAAAACATCCCTCTACTACTCTTTTTATTGTTTCCCAGAATTCTTCTTTTCTATTTTGATCTTCAATTAATCTCGAATATGTTCTTTTGTATACCACATAACCTAAAGGACCCCAGTCTGGTTGTATTCCTTCAAATCGAACGAAGAAATCTTTATTTAGTTTGAATCCTATATCTGTAAAATTTATAGGTTTAGAAAATAGGTTTCTATGATGATGTAATTCTCTTTCGGTTAATTCAACGCATATTAATTCTCTAAGATAATTAGTATGGATTACCTCGTTTTTCATACCAATAATTCTCCTAATAACTTTTTCTGCAATTTCTTGTGCGATTTTAAAGTCTAATCCTGTCTCTTTATTTAAAATTATAGCAATTTTGGATTCATCAAAAGCTTTCTTTTCTCCACTTGAATTTATTATGAATTTGGGATACAAATCTGATAATTTAAAATTTTTTGAAGCCATTATTTCATCTTTTTTAGTTATTTTTTTTAATTCTAAAGAGTAATAATTTTATATAATTTTGTTATTTTTAATAAAAAACTTTTTGTTTAATTATGACTACTATTTTTTTAGACTTCAATGTATCCTTATGAACGATAGTATTTTTTGATATACTTTGACATCAGTGTTTTCTCAATATTAAATATATTACACAGTTTTTGCTTAGTGTGTAAAATATTGTTCTCAATACAAGATAAATATAAAACAGCTGGAATCAGGATATATTTTGATAGATAAAAATTCTTTTTTTTTATAGCATTTGTTTCAAATTTTTCTACAATCTTATAAGTTTCGCGAAAAATTAAGTCATAATCAAATTTTGAAATCTCCATTTTCTCCCGGAATAGTACTGAACTTCGAATCTTAGCAATGATACTGTCAATGACTTCACAATGAAATTTAATAATATCATTTTCATTTTTGTTATTATTATTGCGCAATTTTTCAAGTAAGGTGGTTAAGGGTACATCTTCTATATAATTCAGACAATTTTTTCTCTTTCTTTTGCAAATACAACATTTGATTTGCTCTTCTTTTAGCTTTTTTCTTTTATTTTTCCTCCAAAAACAATCTTGACATTTCATATTTTTAATAATTTACTTTTAATTCAAAAAAAATGCATAATATTTTTAATATCTGTAGACCATAAAGGTTTAGTATATCAAATTTAAAATAATGATATTACAGTTATCTTATGGTTGTTTCATAACTATTCAAGTCAACACTAAAATCTAAAAAATCGACTTAAAAATGTTATTTACCATTTTTCTCTAAAAACTATCTATATTTCCCAAATTATCTTTTATAAATTACTAAATTTGGCATCTCGTAAAATTTTATAAGGAGATTTACCAATCATTTTGCATGTCTATTCCTATCTCTTATTATGATTGGCAAGAACAATTCAAAAGATCTCCGTCACGAGAAAGTAAATTAAAAGTCATAGATGAAAATCCAGAAGCTTTGGGAATTAATGCACATGATTTTAAGATTTTCCTTAAAAAATGGAAATCTAAGAACTTGAGAGCATTATAGAATTCTATCGATTTTTTAAAGCTCCAAATAAACTTTTTAAATAGTTGGTTTGAACTACCATCCCCTAAGGGGTTGGGATCTTGCTTCTACGACTACTGCGCCTTATTCGGGTAGAGCCTCACTTTATAAGCTTTTAATTCGCATTGTACCTTCTCTCTCCCAAATACAAACGAGTCAATTGTACCGTTCAATCCTTGAGGGGAACTGTCTCCATTTGGAACGCACCCAGTTCGCTTCCGTCCTATTGTACAAAAGAGCTCTTCCCTCGATGGCATCTAAAAACATCTTTTAATTTTTTTTTCTTATAGTTTAAGAGTATGATTTTGTCTTTAAATATGTTTAGCAAAATATTAGGAATCACCACCTAAAAGAGCTAGTTTTTGGCATAAATTTTTGATAAAAAATAAATGCTTACTTGAGATATTTAGGATTTATTTATTTTTAGAAAAAAAAAAAGAAAATTTAATTTTTAACAATAGTAAATTAGCTTTGTTTATAGATCTTTTTCTTGAACAGTTTTTCTGTTATTAGCTTTAGCTCTTGCGATCGCTTTGTCGAGAATTTCTATGATTGCATTATTGAGTACGGGACCATCGACCACAACACCGCTTGTATTGCAGTCTTTCCCCTTAATATATTCTCGAACTTTACTTTTAACAAAAAGAGCCTCTACTTCAGCATTTTTAGCCATTTTTTTATTCCTCCAAAGTACATTTTTTGGGTTTTAACATAAATTTATGTTGATAATAGTAAAAACAAGGTTATATATAAGTGTTATGCTGATTGAACTTCATTTAATAAAAAGTTTCAAATTTATAAAAGGCTTCATATGTTTTCAATTGTCTTCCAACCTTCATTATAATTGAAAGATACTTCGTTTTTTTTTAACAGGTAGAGGATGTAAAATCTTATGGTATTTTTACTAATATTTAATTTCAGTTTTCTTGTTTCTACTAAAACTATTTTTAGTATTGAATCTGTTTTTTTTATCTTTTTATTTTTTATGATTGCTTTCATTATTATCTCGTGTATAATAAAATACTTCACTAGCAAGAATTTTAAATGATAAAATTTATGGATGTTTTTCCTTTCAATTAAATAAAATAATCTTTTAAAATCTTTAGAATAACAATACATTACTTTTTCAAATTCTTCATTTTCTCCAAAAAACTTCAATTTATTATATAGATCATTAATTCTTTTGGTAGTAAAGTTTATTTTAATATTTCTTATATCTTTTATTAATGTTAAGTAGATCAACAGATTTCTGAATTCTATTTTAATATTTTCATCAATAAGTTTGAAATCGTTAATTCTTATTTTTGTTACAGATTTCCTTATGGAGTTTAATGTCTTCAAAATATCAAACCTGAGAACTTGGATACTATGTTTAATTTCATCAATATTGCAAATTGAATTAATACTAATTTTTTTTTCTAAATTTAAAGATAAAACGAATATAGAAAAAATAGAGCTTACTAAAACATTAGGTTTTAATGGATCGATTTCAAAATTGTTCTTTACTATTTCAATACAAAGTTTCAAGATTTCATTAAGTTTAGTTTGTTGGGATTTTCTTTCATTTAGAGCTCTTTTTATTGATTGGTAAATATTATCAATATCATTTTTTCCTATTTCCCATTTTTTTAAATTGACATTTAGATAATTTTCTACTTTTGACAAATTTTGATATCTTTTATTATCATTTTTAAAAATTTTTGTTAAATATTGAATTATTTCATCACTACTATTATTGTTCTCAATTATATAAGTGAGATTCTCTTTTAACTCGAATATTATTTCATGTAATTCTTTTGATTTTATTGGTGTTTTATCTAATATTGTATAAATTCTATCAGTTGTACGAGATATTTGGTCTCGGGTTTTAATGTTTTTATATGTTTTCCATTCTAAATATTTTAGAAATTTAGAATCCGACACGTTTTCAAAAAAGGAAATTGTTAATTTTATTTTTGTGATTATTTTTTCTATTTTTTCTTTTCCATTAATTTGGCTATGTATTTTGTTTTTAATATAATTTAATATTTTATCAAAACCTTCTATATTCTCAAATTGATCCTCAACGTGTATTTTTATATGTTTAATTGTCTCATTTACTTGGAAATGATAAATAATTTGATGTGTTATGTTTGTTAATGTATAAAATTCTATAGGTTTTAAATCATGAAAATCTAGTAAATGATTAATAAAAAATTTGAAATCTATAAATTCATTTTTAACATAATATTTTTGATATGCATGATAAACCGAAAAAATGTAGCAGAATTTATTTATATCTTTAATTCTAAGATTCGAAGTATTTTTTAAAATTAAATACTTGTTTTGACTTAACATAGTATTGAAGGAAAGAGCTTCTTTTACAAAAGAACTTGACAGTTTTTCATACCCCAAAATCCTAATTTTTTTTAAAATGTCATAAAATCTTGCAAGTTCTTGATACGGTAGAAGGTCTGACATTTTGATCTTAAATCTATTTTTAAAGGTTTTTTCAAATTCATAGACTCCCATATTAAATATGTTGTCTAATTCAATTTTAATCGGATTAAGATAACGATTTAAATCTAAATTATCACATTTAGAGATAATGATTTCTTTATTATTTATAACGTAGAGATATGCTTCCAATTTAATGAAAGATCTTTTATTAAGCGAACGAAATTCATAAGATTCAATATTAATATTTTTAAAAATCTCATAAATATAAGAAAAATAAAGGTTTGTTTTTCTCAATTTTTCATTCTCTAGTATATATTCAATGAAAGATTTAATATGATTAAAATATGAGGAAATTCCCTTCGTCAACTTTTCGTACAGCTTCTCTATTTCTTGTTTAGAAAAATTATTTATTACGAGGAATTTCTCATAATATTCCTTATTCAAAGTAAATTGGATGCTTTTATCATCATCATCATCAAGACTTCTAATACTAATTAAAATTTTTTTTTCTAGATTTAAAAATTCTTTAAAAGTGTCTTTCTTTAGATAAATTTTATTGTAAGAACCATTTAGATTAATTTCTTTATATATTCCCCTTCTCTTGTACTTTTCAATATCATAATTTTTAAATATGTTTATAAATTTTTTATCAAAAGAAATCAGTAAATCAGGTTCATCTTTATGATTTTTATCATGTTGTTCTATAAATGAATAACTTTTTATTATAACACATTCAGAAATATCCATTTTTTCAATTATTTCCTTTGGGAGAATTACTTCTCCATTATGAATCTTTATCTTAATATACTTATTATTTTGGTTTTTCTCTTGATTAATGCTAAATATTAGATGCTTATAAACATCATCATATAATAAATTAAATGTTTTGTCTATAAAATTGATTAAACTTTTAGACCTGTTGAAATAGAAACGGATAAATTTTCCTTTCGATTTTTCCTCGAGTTTTTTGAATTGTAAGATACTTCTATCCTGTATTTTTACATCTTTTTTATAAGCACTAATTTCTTTTTTTGAAACATTTATATCGATAGTTATCTCTGAGTTTTTGTTATCAATATTATATAAAATCTCTTCTAAATTTTTCTTTAGTAAATTATTTAATATGTAATTTGGAATCTCGACCCAACCATTTTTCTCGATTTTTCCATTTTTAATTAAAACTTCAACCATATTAAATATAAAAACTAATTTTTTTTGTTTACTATAGTTATAAAAGATTACAATTTTTTTTAAATCTTACTAAAATCACAAAACTTTTGTTAAATGTTTTTAAAGAAATATGTTTACATTACTCATTTTAACCATATTTCTGAGAAGTTTTTATAGAATGTATGAAAACATTTAAATAATACCATTTCATAATGATCATAATAGAAAAATTATTATAAATATTTTTAAATGGAAATTATAAATTCATATTTTCTAGTTGAATAATATAATGATTTTAAATGATTTGATTGAAAATACAAATTTTTGCCCCGAGTGTCAAAATTCCATCTCAAGTCTTCCCGAAAGTGGAGACTTAGTATGCCATGGGTGTGGCATCATTGTTGGTGAAAGAATAATAGATATTTCTCATTCTGGAATAAGGGCCTTTACAAAATCAGAAATAGACAGAAAAGAACAAACAGGTAGTCCAATAACCTCTTTTGTACCCGCTTTAAGTTTGGTTACTACAATAAATAAAAAAGAGATTATAAACCCTGATTTAAAAAGGGCTGCTAAGTGGAATACACGATTGATTTGGAATAAAAAACGTGTATTAATTACTGTTTCTGAAATAAAACGCATAACTTGTAATCTAGGGTTATCTAACAGGATAAAGAAGTTAGCTTTGGAGTTAATTAAGACAGTTATTAAGCGCAAGCTTCTCAAGGGAAGGTCTCTTGATAGCATGATTGTTGCCTGTATTTATTATGCTTGTAGGTTTCATAATAATTCATCTTCTATAGACGATATACTGAGTCAATCCGATTCGCGTAAAAAGACGGCACAAAGATCTTTTAGATTAATTATAAGAGATTTTAATCTAAAAGTCCCTATTCTTAATCCAACAAAATTAATTCCAGATTACATAAATAAATTAGGATTACCCATGCAAGTAGAGAATTTTTCAATTAAATTGCTAAAACAATACATATCTACATTTTTTTTGGGAGGAGAAAATCCAAAAGGTTTATGTGCTGCCGTTATATACCTATCTTGTAAATTCAAAACCATAAATAAGACCCAAGGTAATATTTCTAGCGTAATAGGAATAACTGAAGTAACATTAAGAGCTAGACTTAGAGACCTTAGATGTAAATTAAAGCTCAATTTTTAGTGATAATAAAAATATATAAGTATAAATCTTTTTTATATTTATAATTCTATTATTTTTTTTTTGATATTATCATCAAAAAAGGGATCATTATTTGTCTCAGTAAAGAAGAACAATTATATTGGGAACATATTACTTATCTTTGCAAGAGGAAATATGAAAAGTTAGTTGATTATTTGCATTTATTAGATGATAGAGAAAATAATGAATCTTATTTATTAAATACTAAAAAATTCTTGATTAAAACTTGAATTATTTAGAATTAAATATAAATATATAAAAACATATACTAAAATTAAAAAATATTAATTTATAATATTTTATTTGGGATAGTGGTTTTATGACTCGTAAACGTCGTTATAGAATGTCTACTAATGAAAGAGAAGATCTTGTTTGTCATACTGTTGATGCCCCCACAGTAGCAAAAAACCAAGAGACTTTTGATGATTGCAAGGGGGGTATTGAAATTCAAAATATAGTTTACAATAAACTTAACATTAACAAAACTTTATCGGTAGTAGAAGTATTTAATAGGCGGAGGGAAAATGTAAGAACCAAAACATGTGATTTGAGTAGTATTAGACAGGCTAGAGAAAACCCCTCAGATTATCTTCCATGTGAAAATTTAAGAGTTAATGATGACCCTCCACAAGAACTTATTGATAAGATGAAAGGACCAAAACAGCCAAAGGCTCCCACCATGCAGGAGTTTGAAGAGGCTGAAAGAAAAAGAAAACTAGGTCTTTGATTTGCGTTTTTTATTAGATCGTTTTTTTAATAATTTTTTTAGAAAATGATTGCAAGAAGACGTTATCTTTAATTTAGTAAACATTTAAATAGATTTTATCTTATTTTTTAAAATAACAGCCTTGCTTTTATTAATAATAAACAGATAAAAGGTAATAAAAATAAAATTTGCTTATATATTAAAATTTAAAGTTTGTTTATTTGGAACTGATGGTGTAGGAAAGACATCTATTTTGTCTCATTATGTGGATGCTACATTCAAACAGGAAATGAAGCCTACAATAGGAACTAATTTTAAAATTAAGGACGTTGAGATCAATAATATTAAGGTAAGATTAAATCTTTGGGATATAGGAGGTCATAAAAAATTCCAAAATATATGGAACGCTTATTTTAGAGGTGCTAATGGTTTGATCGGTATCTATGATTTGAATGATAATAATACATTAAAAGGGATTCGGGAATGGTACAACAAAATTAAATTAATTTTAGATATTAAAATTCCTATTATTCTTATTGGAAATAAATCGGATCTCGAAAAAAATATAAATGTTTCTGAAGTTGATTCTATATTAAGCTTTTTGGAATGCCCTTATTTTGAAACTTCTGCTTTAAATGGTTATAACATTGAGGAATCATTTAAGGCTATAGCAGAATTATGTATCAATGCTCAAAGTAATTAATATTCCTTTAATTTTTTAATTTATTTCAAAATATATATTTATAAATTTTTGCTCATATTTAAGTAGTAGAAATGAATAAAAAAACTATAGAAGAATTTGTTTGTACAATTTCAAGGCGTAAGAATTCAACAGAAAGAGATTTAAATTGTGATGGTTTTTATCCAGAGGGTAAATTTATCCAAAAAGATGTATATATTACGCAACAAATTAAGAAATTAAGTAAGAGTTTTAATTTTTTAAAAACTTCATTTTCTAATTATTATAAAGACACTTACAATGGTGTAATGGTTGATTCGTTTTCCAATAGAGAATTTGGATTTGGACTTTGGGAGAAAGTATTTTTCAGGCATAAATCCTTTACTATTCGAGATCAATTTTCAAAATTTTTGTCAGAAAAAAGTCCTCGACATGTTTATTATAGCGCGTCAATATACTCAAACCCAACATATGAAATGGATTTAAAAGATCGACAAGGATGTGATTTTTTTGTGGATATCGATGCTGATCATTTTGAAACTTCATGTAAACAGATTCATGATTACTGGGTATGTAAAGACTGTGGGAATATGGGAAGGGGTTCGACGTCAGAGTGCCCTAATTGTTCAAATGATGAATCACGCCCAAATATCAAGAATAATTATTGGTTGTGTGATAAATGTCTAGAGGCATCTAAAAAACAACTGCAGAATTTAATCTATGATTTCTTAATTCCCGACTTTGACATTAATTTACAAGATTGTAGAATAGCATATTCAGGTCATCGAGGTTATCATTTATTGATCAAGGATCAACATATTAGATCGTTGTCTTCAATTGAGAGAACTGAAATTATAGATTATTTAACCGGAAATAACATTTCCTTTAATGTTTTAGGTCTTAAAAAGGAATATAATAGCATATATGGGCTAAGCAAACAATATTCTGGCTGGGAAGGGAAAATCATGAAATACTTTGAAAATATGTTAATTACTTTTACAGATAGAGAATTGACCACTTTTCTTGAAGATTGTTCTCTTAGTTTTTATTTGATTGAAGGTTTTTTAAATTATAGAAATAATTTTCTAAAATTAATATCTAACAATAAAAAATTCTTATGGTCTATTGAAGGTTTTCAGATTAATGACTGGTCTTTAATTTTACAAGGAATAGCTAATAAAATCGGAGTAAAGATTGATAGACCCGTATCTCTTGACCTTTCCCGCTTAGTTAGATATCCTAATTCTCTTCATGGTAAAACAGGTTTTATTGTTCAAGCCCTAAACATTGCCGATTTAGACGATTTTAAGCCTTTAGATGAAAGTAGCCCCCATTTAGATCCCGTCTTTTTTTACAGTAATAAACATCATAAATTAAAAATTATTCAGACTATAGTTCCCGAGATAACAATAAAGGGAAAACGATATGGTCCTTTTATGAAGGACGAAGTAATTGAAGTTCCTAACCATATTGCTATTTTCTTATTATGTAAAGAAGTTGCTGAAATGTTTTAGTTTATATCACAATATTATCTTTTATTGTGAATTTGAATTTATTCTTTAATTGTTTTCCATAATATAAAACAGATTAACCAAAAAATGTTTCTGCTTTGAATTCTTTTTTTAGAATATTTAAAAGATCCTCCTTTTCATACGGATCTAATAGAGAAACATCTTTTCCTTTATTCGTAATATAGTCTGGTGTGTTTAAATTTAAAAACAGATTTAGTACTAAAATCAGACAATTTCTTAATTCTTCATTAGTAATAGAATGTTGTTTTAAATTTTGCGTTAATCTTATAATTATCTTACTAGCCCAAAGGCTTTTTGTGTTTAAAGACATTAATTCTAATGACGGTGATGATTTTTCTTCATAACATTTTAGAATATTATCTATACAGCTCATATTAATAAAAAAGTAGTTATTATCTTAAAATGAATATATTGGTTTATAAATGTTTATCAAAACTTTTCTATATTTAATATGGAATGTCTACTATTTAAATTTTTTTTCTTCTTTTAATTAACTTTTATTATTTAAAATACATCTTTTTTTAACAGTCCTAGTGAATTAAGGACCTCTTTGTTATTATATATTGTTTAATTAATTATGCATATAATTTAAGTAGATTTTCCATCATAGAAACTAAAAATTATTGAGCCTTGTCTTTAGAAGGGGCTTTGGGTGGGTGTTTTGGATAAGAATGGTGTGGAGGTTTGAGGTCTTCGATTTCAATTTGCTTTTCATTGCTTTTTGATCTTTCTCTTTCTTTAAGTTTTTTTACCATCTTTTCTTCTCTCTCTTGTAATTCTTCATCGCATAATAAAGTTTTTTCTAATTCCTCATCACTCATAGGCGTTAAAATATCTTTTATGTTAAATCCTTTATTTTCATCATAACATTTTTTGAATTTTGTTTCCATTTCCTTAATAACTTGTATTTTTGACGGAGAGCCTCCCGTAGGATGTATTGTTGATAGAGGTAGTGGTCTTTTAATTCTTTCTATTCCTTCTTGATTAACTCCTGTTCTTAAATTAGACTGTTGTTCATGTGAAGGATTTGGTAGTTTTTGAATGTTACTCGAAAAATCTTCTAGATAACGACTTATACTCTTTAAGGTTTCACCATGTTCTTTCATTAGTTCAAAAAAAGATTGATTCAAAATATTTTTGTTAATGTTTTGTGATCTTCCATTACTATTAATTTCTAATTTTTCATCTTCAAATATAATGATTGATTCTTCTCTGTTGGAATTCATATCTCTTTGCGTTTTTTGTATTACTCTTCTTCTCGTGCATATCGTTTTATTTTTACCATTAAAAAGATGTTCAACTTCATATCCAACATAACAGTCTTCATTCTCCCATATGTCAGAAATGTTAAAGACCTCACCTATCCGAAATTCATGCTTTTCTTCATTTTTTAACTCAATTATAAGATAAATTAGTTTTATATTTAGATCGTTATTAAAATGCAGATCATCCAGTTCGATGTCGAATCCTAAACGGGAGTTTGATTGATAGATCGACCGAATTGATATTAACTCTGGTTCAATCTTGGTAAAACAACCCTCTGGATATACTTCAAACTGAGTTTTTAATTTTTTAATTTTGTTAATGGCGAAGAAATTAATTTCTTCTTCATTTTTTTTAAACTCAACAAAAAGTTTGTTTTGATCACTCCAATAGACTTGAATTAGTTCCATTCTAATTTGGTTTATATGAGATTAACTTTTTCGTTATTATATATTACTATGGATATGATATTAAAAAATATATTGAGGTCAAACAAAATCTAATTTTTAAAATAAATTACAAATTTTTAGAGAAAGATAATATTAAAAATGTTAAAATATAATTTTATATTAAATACTTATTATTTTTAATATACATATTTTTTTTATATTATGCCGGATAGACATTCTAAAAGTTTTTTTGGACAAAGTACATGTATAATAATCAGTAGCAACTCTAAATATGATCCATTTATTTTTTTACGATGCATAAAAAAAAAAGGAGATAATACATGGGAGAAGTATTCGAAGCATGAGGGGAAGGTTATCAAGCTTTCATTAGAGGAGGTTATTATTATCTTAGAGATATTAAATTGTAAAAAGGTTAAATGGAGTACTGTTCACGCTTTTAAGGGTAAAAAAACTTCTATTGCCTTTAATTGGGAAACTAACCAGTTTGAGAAATTATGGATTAACGTTGAAGAGTATCCAAAACTTCTAAAATTTGCTGAAATTGAATTCATGAGGTATTTATTGGAACATATGTTAAAAGAAAAGATTGAATATAGTACTTCCAAAAGAGATGATACGGATATAAAAGAAGATCATTCTTCAGAACAAACTATAAGTCCAGAAGGATTTAAGATCGAGGAACAACGCAATGGAAAAGTTCACATAGGAGAAGTCACTGTTTCAGGTAACAATATTCCTCAAGACAATTTTGGTTCTTGTGAAAGGCGTGATACAAAAAATTTAAATAAAAATAAAAATCAAAAATCTGACGATTTCAGAAAAATTAATGGTACTATATCAGCAGAAACTGAACAAGCTTTATTAATTCAATTTGAAAATGGAGTTGAAAATTGGATACCTAAATCCCAGATGCATCCATCTTATGATATTAAGAATAAGGACATTCAACAATTATTGATAAAGGATTGGATTTTAGAAAGAAATAATATTTAAACACAATTACTTTTTCTATTTAAATTTACTTGTCATTTTTACATAATTTTGTATTTGTTTTTATTGACATTAGTTTTCTTATTTAAAAGGTTTTTTATCCATGAATAAACAAAAAATAAAGAAAAAAATCATTGAGTCTCCTAAACAGGAGGGAAAACCCTTAACAATGAAATCTTTTGGGTTAGCTACTAACATTTTTGTATCTATAAATAATAAATTTTCATGTATGTTTGATGAATTAGAAATTTCCGAAGATAAAAACATCAAAAAAAAAATTAGAGAGAATATCTCTAAAGTATCTTTAAAATAATAACAGATTTTTATTATTTATTTTTAATAAATATTTTTTTAATAGTTTTCGGCAAATTGAAACTAAAATAAAAGAGAATTGCGCTCAATACCAATATTGTCCTAATAATAATTAATGTAATCGGTGTCATTGGTATTCCTGCATCAAATAATGCTGAAATTAGGAATGCTACATATGCTAATAACAAGAGTCTTCCTTTTAATCTTGTCTCTTTATCGTCCATTCTGCTTGTTTTTCTTGCAAAGATCGCACCCGTTCCTACCAAATAAAATAATGTTGTAAGTAAATATACAAGTACAACAGATTTATATTCCGAATTTGTTAAACCAACTAATTCCCCTATTATATTAGGGTTAATCGTCAAAAATGTTATTAAAAATACCTCAAAAATAATTCCATAGATAGATACGATAGTTATTAGAATTTTTTTATGGTTCACTTCTAATAGAGCCACATATGCTAGTGTCCAGAATATTGATATGATAGGGACTGCAACATTACCTAATAAGAAATATATATTTATAGGAATTCCTGTTCCAGTTATAATTGCCTTAATGATTGCAATTGAACTTGGTAACCAAGGAGTGCACAATCCCACCCAAGTTATTCCCGCATAGATATAGTTTTTTTGTTTGTTTTTAGTATATTTAAATATTAAACTAAATCCTACACCTAAAGAAATTATTACAAAAAATATACTATAAAAACCGCCTATGAGTTCAGTTAATGTTATTATCAATGTTAGAAACTATGTTTTATGTATTTTTATTAAAAACTTTAATTTTAATATTCTAACACATGATTATATATTTAAACTTATTTTGAATTATTAATTTATAAAATTTTAAATAATATAGGGAAAAGAGCCATATTTTCTACATCTAAAGATTTATTCAAATTTTCTCTAAAATTAAGATAAGTTTAAAATAATAATTTTTAGTTATTGATATATCTATGAATAATTTTTATTTTTTTTCAATGTGTTTATAAAAATTTTAAATTAAGATTTAATATATAACATAACTATCAAGGTCTTTTCATGAATGAAATTTGGGATCACAAATCCGATATTGTTGTAAAAGGAGATGATCTAAGAGAGGTTTTTCCTATTACAAAGTCCACATATAAAGATCATAACGATTTTATTCATTTTTTTTTCAGTAAAACAATGTTTGATAGTTATAAATATGTCATTCCCTCAAATGACTTCGAACTATTTCAAAAGTTCATTAACGGGGGTTCTAGAGAGTATCCCTCTGATGGAAGCATTCCCGTTGATTTAGTGGCTCGAGAAACAAGATATATATTAAGGGATATTATAAAGATCTCAAAAAATAGTAAAGAGTCTTTTAATAGAGAGGCAATCGAAGTACTAAAAAATGGACGGTTTGGGTTAGTGCGAGGGACAATCAAACTATATTTAGGAAAATACACGACGCGAGATTGGAGGAGAAAAAGAT